>ERZ1023433.6-NODE-6-length-290778-cov-294.948797_pt1 | contig 290778 bp, 244 predicted proteins | sample MGYA00380517_ERZ1023433 | MGnify/ENA primary metagenome ERZ1023433 (study PRJEB33173, sample SAMEA4830417) | metagenome | study: EMG produced TPA metagenomics assembly of the PRJEB25223 data set... | reverse complement strand
CCCTGGCTTCCGCCAGCGCTTTGGCATTGGCCGTTTGCGCCGCCGTCAGTTCCGCGATCTGTTTATTCAGCGCAACGCCCTGGTTCTGGCTGTCGGTCAGGGCAATTTTCAGGGCCGCCGATTCGGACTGGCTCTTTTCCAGAGACTGCTTCAGATCAGCCACAGCCTTGCTGTCGTCTGCCCTGGCTTCCGCCAGCGCTTTGGCATTGGCCGTTTGCGCCGCCGTCAGTTCCGCAATCTGTTTATTCAGCGCAACGCCCTGGTTCTGGCTGTCCGCCAATAGCTTTTTAAGTTGCATCAACGCCTGACTGTCACGCATTTTCTCCGCGGCAAAATCAAGAGAATTCGCCACCTTATCAGCAAGCTGGTCAGTTATCTGTTTTTTAAGTTTATTGGTTTCATCCAGGTTTTCTGCCAACTGCTTTTGTTGCACAGTGGAGACGGAGTTACCTTTATCCTGTTCGCTACGTAAAGCCGCCAACTGGCTCGAACTCTCCTCAAGTTGTTGATTTGCGCTCTCCAGTTGCTGTTGCAGAGTCGCGATCTGTTTTTGCGCATCGCGTAGCGATTGCTGAAGCACAGCACTCTCCTTCTCACCGGCAGGAGCAATCTGAATACCACGCAAATCACGGTTATGCGTTTTCGACGTGTGTTTCTTAGCGGTTCGCGGCGCTGAAATAACGGGGGCAGGTAAATTTATATTTTTTTCTGTCAGCAAGGCGGGAATATCGCTAGCCTGAGAGGTGATCACATCCAACGACTGTACAGCGGCTGCATTATCTCTTGCAAAAACATCACTAACAACACCACAAATCACCAGGGGAAGAGTAAAAAAAAAAGAGGTTTTATTTTTAACGCGTTCATTTAAAACTCTCCCCTCGGTTAATCAAAGATTGACGAACGGTTTGTTCGATATCGCTGCACAGCTTCTGCGTTTTATATTTATACAGTGCATCCATGGTATCCCGCGTTTGGGAACCAATATCCTCTCGCACAGACGTGTAGACAGACGCACTATCCAGCAATTGATCAAACGCAGCTTTCTTTTTCGCATATTGATGCTGGTTCACTTTAGAAAGGGCAATAAGTTCTTTCTGGCAATGAGAAGCTGCACCTTCAGAGGTTTCTACGTTCGCAACCTCTTGAGTCGCTGGCGTTATCTGAGGTGAAGGCAATGGCGCGGATACGACGGAGGTGGAGGAATTGTTCCCTGCTGATGACTGAGATTGTGAATGACGCTGGCAACCGGCAAGAAAAACCGGCGTTATTATTAGTAATATATTTAATGCCCTTTTAAAATATTTGTTCGTTTTACTGACATATCTGTTCGATTTACGATAAGTCGTCACAATAAAGCCCCTCAAAAACGGCCGTCTGCTAGTGAAGAAAAATAAAGAATAGAGTATCTTGTGATTATGCACAGCTAAAAAAGTGCTACACAATCCTTCATTCTCAAAAAAGCAAATTTTAGGATTTCATTCAGACTTTTTACACTAATTCATAGAAACAGCATTAACCAATAACACTATTTACATAGCAAATATATTTCATCCAATATATATTAATACATTCTCGCATTTCGGATAATTATTATGCCAACCATTATTACCCATGCCGCCGTCCCGATTTGCCTTGGACTGGGTCCGGGATTGAAAGCCATTCCTCCACGTTTACTGTTTGCCGGAATCGCGCTTGCGATGCTACCGGACGCCGATGTGCTTTCGTTTAAACTCGGCGTGTCCTATGGCAACGTGTTCGGGCATCGCGGATTTACCCATTCACTGCTGTTTGCCCTGGTGGTTCCGCTGCTCTGCGTGTGGATAGGGCGACGATGGTTTAAAGCCGGGTTAATGCGCTGCTGGTTATTTTTAACGGTTTCGCTGCTGTCACACAGCCTGCTGGATTCGGTAACCACCGGCGGCAAAGGCGTTGGCTGGCTGTGGCCGTGGTCAGATGAACGTTTCTTCGCGCCGTGGCAGGTGATTAAGGTCGCGCCGTTTGCCTTGTCGCGCTATAACACGCCATATGGACACCAGGTCATTCTTTCCGAGTTAATCTGGGTGTGGTTGCCGGGAGCGCTGCTGATGGGAATGCTGTGGTGGTATAGGAAGCATTAATGTGCCGGATGGCGGCGCGTTGCGCCTTATCCGGCCTACAAAAACCCTGACCTGTAGGCCGGACACGCATCAGCGCCATCCGGCAATAGACGATTACTTACGACGCCAGGTGGTTCCCTGCGGACCATCTTCCAGCACAATGCCCATCTCGTTCAGACGGTCACGCGCAGCATCCGCTGCCGCCCAGTCTTTAGCTTTGCGGGCATCCAGGCGCTGTTGAATCAACGCTTCAATTTCCGCGACTTCACTGTCGTCCGCCTGCGCACCGCTTTGCAGGAACGCTTCCGGATCCTGCTCTAACAGACCCAGCACGCCAGAAATCTTACGCAGGTGAGAAGCCATCGCGTTCGCAGCGGCCATATCCTCTCCCTTCAGACGGTTCACTTCGCGCGCCATATCAAACAGCACGGAGTAGGCTTCGGGGGTGTTGAAATCGTCGTTCATCGCCTCAACAAAACGCGCTTCAAACGCCTCGCCGCCGGCTGGCGCAACAGACTTATCCGTCCCGCGCAGCGCCGTATACAGGCGCTCCAGCGCGGAACGCGCCTGCTTCAGGTTCTCTTCACTGTAGTTCAACTGGCTACGATAGTGGCCGGACATCAGGAAATAGCGCACGGTTTCTGCGTCGTAATATTTCAGCACGTCGCGCACGGTAAAGAAGTTACCCAGCGATTTGGACATCTTCTCTCGGTCAACCATCACCATGCCAGAGTGCATCCAGTAGTTCACATACTCACCGTCGTGCGCACAGGTGGACTGGGCAATTTCGTTTTCGTGGTGCGGGAACATCAGGTCAGAACCACCGCCGTGGATATCAAAGTGATTACCCAACTGTTTGCAGTTCATCGCGGAACACTCAATGTGCCAACCAGGACGACCAGCGCCCCACGGTGACGGCCAGCTCGGCTCGCCCTCTTTGGACATTTTCCACAGCACGAAGTCCATCGGGTTGTGCTTCACGTCCACCACATCCACGCGCGCACCGGCCTGAAGTTGATCCAGATCCTGGCGCGACAGTTGCCCGTAGTTCGGATCGGTCGGGACATCGAACATCACGTCGCCGTTGTCCGCCACATAGGCATGACCTTTGGCAATCAGCTGTTCAGTGATTTCAATGATTTCAGCGATATGGTGGGTCGCGCGCGGTTCCAGGTCCGGACGCAGAATATTTAGCGCATCAAAATCGTTGTGCATCTCGACGATCATACGATCCACCAGCGCGACAAAGCTTTCGCCATTTTCATTAGCACGCTTAATGATTTTGTCGTCGATATCGGTGATGTTACGCACGTACTTCAGTTGGTAGCCCAGAAAGCGCAGATAGCGCGCAACCACGTCAAACGCCACAAACGTCCGGCCATGACCAATATGACAAAGATCGTAAACGGTGATACCACACACGTACATGCCGACTTCCCCGGCATGAATGGGTTTGAATTCCTCTTTTTGGCGCGTCAGTGTATTAAAGATTTTTAACATCGAAGATTCCGTGTAAGACGTGTGTGGATAACAAAGTTTGTATAATACCCATAATTTGGACGGGAAGCAGCACACTTTGCGAGGTGATCGCAGCGTGCGGTTATGCTATAACACCCCCCTAACTCTGACCCTCAGTTGGGTTAAAGCACCACTCTATCGGAACAGGATGCAAAAATGGTTACTTTCCACACTAATCACGGCGATATCGTAATCAAAACATTTGATGATAAAGCGCCTGAAACAGTTAAAAACTTCCTGGACTACTGCCGCGAAGGTTTTTACAACAACACCATTTTCCACCGTGTGATTAACGGTTTTATGATTCAGGGCGGCGGTTTTGAACCTGGCATGAAACAGAAAGCCACCAAAGACGCTATCAAAAATGAAGCCAATAACGGTCTGAAAAATACCCGTGGTACGCTGGCGATGGCGCGTACTCAGGCACCGCACTCCGCGACGGCGCAGTTCTTCATCAACGTTGCCGACAACGACTTCCTGAACTTCTCCGCCGAAAGCATGCAGGGCTGGGGCTACTGCGTATTTGCAGAAGTGGTTGAAGGCATGGATGTTGTTGACAAAATCAAAGGCGTTTCTACCGGTCGCAGCGGCATGCACCAGGACGTACCGAAAGAAGACGTGATTATCGAAAACGTGACCGTCAGCGAGTAATTGTGACGACACTGTTTATTGCAGATCTTCATCTCTGCACGGAAGAACCGGCGATCACCGCCGGTTTTCTGCGCTTTTTAGCGGGTGAAGCCCGTCAAGCCGACGCGTTATATATCCTGGGCGATCTGTTCGAAGCCTGGATTGGCGATGACGATCCCAACCCGTTACACCGTGAAATGGCCGCTGCCATTAAAGCGCTTGTCGAATCCGGCGTTCCCTGTTTTTTCATTCACGGTAACCGTGACTTTCTGATTGGCAAACGCTTCGCCCGAGAAAGCGGCATGACGCTGCTCCCCCAGGAAAAAGTGCTCGACCTGTACGGTCGCCGGGTGCTTATCATGCACGGCGATACGCTGTGTACCGATGATGCGGGTTATCAGGCGTTTCGTGCGAAAGTCCATCAACCCTGGTTGCAAACGCTGTTTCTTGCCCTACCGCTGTTTATACGCAAGCGTGTGGCCGCCAGAATGCGAGCCGGCAGCAAAGCCGCCAACAGCAGCAAATCGCTGGAGATCATGGACGTCAACAAACATGCGGTTGTCGCCGGGATGGAAAAATACCGCGTCCAGTGGCTGATTCACGGCCATACTCATCGCCCTGATGTACACGCGCTCAATGCTAATGGCAAACCCGCCTTCCGCGTCGTATTAGGTGCCTGGCATCACGAAGGATCGATGGTTAAAGTCACCCCGGACGATGTGGAGTTGATCGCTTTCCCCTTTTAACGTTTTGCCTGAATGACCCGTAATGTAGGGTACGCAACCGTTTTCCTTGGTTTATTTCCGTGCTATTCTCTGTGGCCTTAAAAGCAGTGTATCCCGCACCACAGGAGTTTTCAGACGCATGTCTTCCCGCAATAATCCGGCGCGTGTCGCCATCGTGATGGGGTCCAAAAGCGACTGGGCTACCATGCAGTTCGCCGCCGAAATTTTCGAAATCCTGGACGTCCCGCACCACGTCGAAGTGGTTTCTGCCCACCGTACCCCCGATAAATTGTTCAGCTTTGCCGAAAGCGCTGAAGAAAACGGCTATCAGGTGATTATTGCTGGTGCGGGTGGCGCTGCCCATCTTCCAGGTATGATTGCGGCGAAAACGCTGGTGCCGGTATTGGGTGTTCCTGTACAAAGCGCGGCGCTGAGCGGCGTCGACAGCCTGTATTCTATCGTACAGATGCCGCGCGGTATTCCGGTCGGTACGTTGGCGATTGGTAAAGCGGGTGCGGCTAACGCGGCACTACTGGCAGCGCAGATCCTGGCGATACAGGACAAAGCGCTGCATCAGCGACTGAACGACTGGCGCAACGCGCAAACGGATGAGGTGCTGGAGAATCCGGATCCGCGAGGTGCGGCATGAAACAGGTTTGCGTGCTGGGCAACGGTCAATTAGGGCGGATGTTGCGTCAGGCGGGTGAACCGCTGGGTATCGCCGTCTGGCCGGTCGGGCTGGATGCAGAACCGGCCGCCGTGCCTTTTCAGCAAAGCGTAATTACCGCAGAAATCGAGCGCTGGCCGGAAACCGCGCTAACGCGTGAACTGGCACGTCATCCAGCCTTCGTGAACCGCGACGTGTTCCCGATCATTGCTGACCGGCTGACGCAAAAACAGCTTTTCGATAAGCTCGACCTGGCAACCGCCCCGTGGCAACTGCTGGCGGACAAAAGCGAATGGCCAGCCATCTTTAACCGTTTAGGTGAACTGGCGATCGTGAAACGTCGCGTCGGCGGTTATGACGGTCGTGGTCAGTGGCGTTTACGCGCCAATGAAACCGATCAACTGCCGGATGACAACTACGGCGAATGCATTGTCGAACAGGGTATCAACTTCTCGGGTGAAGTGTCCCTCGTCGGCGCGCGTGCGCATGACGGCAGCACGGTGTTCTACCCGCTGACGCGTAACCTGCATCAGGACGGCATTCTGCGCACCAGCGTCGCCTTCCCGCGGGCTGATGCGAAACAACAGGCGCAGGCCGAAGCGATGCTTTCGGCCATCATGCAGGAGCTGGGCTATGTCGGCGTGATGGCGATGGAGTGTTTTGTCACGCCGGAAGGTCTGCTGATCAATGAGCTGGCCCCACGCGTACACAACAGCGGTCACTGGACGCAAAACGGCGCCAGCATCAGCCAGTTTGAGCTGCATCTGCGGGCGATTACCGGCCTGCCGCTACCGGCGCCGGTGGTGGACAGTCCGTCGGTGATGGTGAATCTGATTGGCAGCGACCTCAATTACGACTGGCTGAAACTGCCGTTAGTGCATCTGCACTGGTACGACAAAGAGGTGCGTCCGGGGCGTAAAGTCGGTCACCTGAATCTGACAGACAGCGACACCGCGCGCCTGAGCGCCACGCTGGAAGCGCTCTCGCCGCTGCTACCGACGGAATACGCCAGCGGTATCCTCTGGGCACAAACTCAGCTCAAATAAGCCTTATATCGCGGGGAAGTTTAACTTATGCTTCCCCGCCCTCTCCTTCAGCGCGTAAAATCCCGCCCATTGCTGTTTGTTTTTTTCAGGATTTAACATGAACGATGGAACGGACTATCGCGCGATCCTTACCGCCGGTACGCCCTTAATCGATGTCCGCGCGCCGGTTGAATTTCAGCAGGGCGCAATGCCGGGCGCGATAAATTTGCCCTTAATGAATGATGACGAGCGCGCCGCCGTAGGCACCTGCTATAAACGCCAGGGGCCGGAAGCCGCGCTTGAACTCGGTCATCAACTGGTCTGCGGCGAAATTCGCCAGCAGCGTCTGGATGCCTGGCGCGAAGCCTGCCAGCAACACCCGCAGGGCTACCTCTGCTGCGCCCGGGGCGGCCAGCGTTCCCACATTGTTCAGCAATGGCTACGCAAGTCTGGCGTGGATTACCCGTTGATCGAAGGTGGCTACAAGGCGCTACGTCAGGCCGCGATTGCCGCCACAGAAGAACAGGTGCAAAAACCGATCGTGCTGATTGGAGGTTGCACCGGCAATGGCAAAACACAGCTGGTGCAACAGCAGGAAAACGGGGTGGATCTCGAGGGATTAGCCCATCATCGCGGCTCCTCTTTTGGCCGCACCCTGGAACCGCAGCTCAGTCAGGCAAGTTTCGAAAATCTACTGGCAGTGACGCTTCTCAAAAAGCAGGCTACACGCTGGGTACTGGAAGATGAAGGCCGGATGATTGGCTCTAACCATCTGCCAGAGTGTCTGCGCGAGCGCATGGCGCAGGCTACTATCGCCGTAATTGACGATCCGTTCGAGCGACGTCTTGAGCGCCTGCGTGAAGAGTATTTTGTGCGAATGCATCATGATTTCACCTATGCGTATGGCGAAGAGCAGGGATGGCGGGAATACAGCGACTATCTGCATCACGGACTTTCCGCGATCAAGCGTCGTCTGGGTCTGCAGCGCTTTAACGACTTGACCGCAAAGCTGGACGTGGCGCTGGATGAACAGCGTCGAACCGGCAGCACCGAAGCGCATTTCAGTTGGTTAGTGCCGCTGCTGGAAGAGTATTACGATCCGATGTATCGCTATCAACTGGACAAGAAAGCCGAAAAGATTGTCTTTCGCGGAAAATTCGAAGAGGTGGCTCAGTGGCTGAGCCACTAAAAATTGCCGGATGGCGACGCGCACGCGTCTTATCCGGCCTACAAATCACTACCGTCCTCCAGGCCCGGTAAGCGTCAGCGTCACCGGGCACAGCATCAGACTCAGAAGTCGTAACGCAGACGCACCAGGTTCATATCACCCAGATTGTCGGTGCTGGAGGTAAAGACGTGTTCGTAATCAACACGGAAACCGTAATCCAGCTGGAAGCTGATCCCCACGCCGTTGTCGGTACGCAGGTAGTTGCGACCATTCACGTATTCAATGCGGTCACCCATGAAGTACGGCTGAATGGATTTCAGAGCATACTGGTTGATTGGGAATTTATAGCCCGCAAAGTATTCCAGACCCCACGCATCACCGGCAAAGTAATCGTTAACCGACACTTTTTTGGTGGTCATAAAGTTCTGGTACCAGCCGCCGCCCAGTGAGAAGGTCCAGTTGTCCGGCGTCCAGCTCAGTGCAGTACCTACGATGTTCTGATCGTATGTTTTGTTACCGTTACCGCGCATTTCCGCACGGGTATAGTTCCACGCCGTACCCCAGCTCAGATCGTCAGTAATGTGATAATCCGCCCCCAGTGAACCGCCACCTTTACGTTTGTAGTTCAGACCGTTGTTCGGGTTGTAGTCATCGCTGAACAGGTAAGAAGCGTAGAGATCGACATCGCCGACCGTTTTCTTATATTTCAGCATTTTGCGGGAACGGTAAGAGCCGTCGTAGTCGCCGTTAATCCCGTTACCCGGTGCCTGACCAATCATGTCGTAGTCCCAGATATCGGTTTTTGCACCGACCACATCGTAGTAGATGCTGTTCTGTTGACCGAAGGTCAGCGTACCCCAGGTATCACTCTTCAGACCGGTGTACAGCATACGGCGAGTGGTGTCGTGCGCGCCGTCTGCATAGTGGTTGTCCCAGTTGAACTGGGCCGGAATGTTGACGCCCAGCTCGTAGAAGCTGATCCAACTGATGTCATCAAACAGATAGTAATCTGCTGCGAAGCGGAAACGGGTGCCGCCGTCGAAGCCATTACGCTTGTAGCCATTTGCGCCGTCATCGCCCGTCATATTCTGGAACTGAGGACGAATACTCCCGCCAACGGTAAAGTTGAGACGGCTCAGCGGATTGCCCGCCTGCGGATCTTGTTTCAGAACGGTGATTTCCGCCTGAGAGGCGAAAGACGTCAATGCCACTGCTGCGCCGATCGATGCCGCCAGCGCTGTTGTTTTTATAGTCATTATTTTTCCTTGATAGATTTCCTGCTAACTATTCAGCAATTGAATATTAACTGGTATTAACACTGACGTGTTGGCGGGTTTTTAATGATTTGTGCCGTTAAAAAGCGAAGGGTTATCAATTTATGCTACTAAAAAAGTACGCGCCAGCATAAAAACTGGCGCGTCATTATCACGTAGTTAAACAGTAAACTGGCGAAACAATGCTTTCCCTTTCAACAGGCGGACACCGAGCCAGCCCCCGCAAAGGGAAAGTAAAAGCGCGCCGCAGAGCGGCAGGACAATCCACAAGCGCCAGTCGGGTTCCCACGGGAAGTCAAACACCCGGGTTTGCAACACCGCCAGCGCGGTTTCCGCACCGATGGAGGCTACCAGTCCGGAGACCAATCCCAGCATGGCGAATTCACACCACAGCGTGGTACGCAGGAGATTCTTACCTGCGCCTAACGTACGCCAGACTACCAGTTCCTGATGGCGCTGACGCATGCCGACCTGCACCTGCGCCAGTAACAGCAGCATGCCGCAGGCGGTCACCAGCACCACCATTACCTCCAGCGCCCGACTGACCTGTTCCAGCACTTGCCCCACCTGCTTAAGGATCGCGCCGATGTCTAACAGGCTGATGGTCGGGAACTCTCGGTTAAGCTGCGTCAGCATGCCGTTGCCATTTTCCCACCGGAAACTGGTCAGCCAGCTCTGCGGCTGCCCATCCAGCGCGCCGGACGGGAAGATAAAGAAAAAGTTGGGCCGCAGGCTTTCCCAGTCCACCCGACGCAAACTGGTTACCTTGGCGCTGAACTCCTGGGTGTCGCCCATAAAGGTTACGCTGTCGCCCAGAGAGATGTTCAACCGTTTTGCCAGCCCCTCTTCCATCGACACCTCGCCTTTTTCTGGCGGCCAGTTGCCGGCGGTGATCGGGTTGTGATTCGGACGAGTATCCTGCCAGGTCAGGTTCAGCTCGCGATTCAGGGACTCATCCTGCCCGCCTTCGGTCGGCGTGTCGTTTATCGCCGTCAACCGCGCCCGCACGATTGGATAGAAGGCTTCCGGGATCACCTGATGCTCTGAGAGAAATGCCTTCACTTGCGGCACCTGTTCAGTGGCAATGTTGATCAGAAAATAGTTGGGACTTTCCGGCGGAAGCTGCTGCTGCCAGCGATCCAGCAGATCGCCGCGTAATACCAGCAGCAGCGCCAACAGCATAAACGACAGCGAAAACGCCGACAGTTGGCTCAGCGTCGACCACGGCTGACGCAGCAGGCGACTGACCGCAAGGCGTAGCGGCAGCGCCGACAGCGTCATCCCACGCAGAACGTTCAGCAGCATCCATCCCAGTACGCCGCACAGCAGCGCCAGTACCACCGCGCCCGCCAGCACCGCCCACAGCAGCGGACTTCCGCCCATTAACCCAGCCAGTAGCAGCACGACCACCGCAGTCACGATCGGCAAATAGAATTTCAGCGGCCAGACGTTAGCCACCACGTCACGACGCAATACGCGCAGCGGCTGGGTGGCTAATAACAAGCGATAGGGACGCAAACCAACCAGCAGCGAAATCACCGTCATCGTGCCCAATGCCCAGATCCACGGCCAGAAACTGGCAGGCGGCAGCGCGGCAGGCAGCACCGGTTTGAGCAGGACCATTAACAGCTTTTCGAATAGCAGACCGATTGCCCCACCCGTCACGGCGGAAAGGGCCAATACCATCAACCACTGCCCGACGATCAGTTTACGCAGTTGCGCCCTGCCCGCACCGAGCGTTTTCAGAATCGCCACCAGATCGTAACGGCTGCGACAATAGTGATTCATCGCCACCGCTACCGCTGCAACGGCCAGCAACAGCGTTAACAGTGCCGAAAGGAGGAGAAACTGTTGCGAACGCTCAAGGGATTTACCCAGCGCGCCTTCGTCCTGTTCAAGTCCGTACCAGCGATGTTCCGGCTTCAGCTGCGGTAGCAGCCACTTTTCATAGCCATCAAGCTGTTGTGGCGTACCGCCAAATTTATAGCGCCACGTGACGCGACTGCCAGGCTGTACGGCACCGGTTTTCGCAACATCTGCCGTATTCATTAGCAGACGCGGGGCCATCTGGAAGGGGTTAAAACCGGAGTCCGGCTCCTGTACCACTTCGCCAGCAATGCGCAGCGTGGCATCGCCGACATCAATGGTGTCGCCGGTTTCCAGATTCAGCAACGCCATCAACCGTGGTGCCAACAGCACCGTTCCCGGCAGCGGTTTGAGCCCCGGAGGGTTGGTTTCCAGCTCGCCGTACATCGGGTAGATGTCATCGACCGCTTTGACATTCGCCAGCTGCGGCGTGTCGCCGGCAAAGGTCATGGTGGCAAACGTCAGTTGCTTTCCAACCTTCAGACCACGCTGACGTGCTTCCTCAATCCACGCCGGCGGCACCTCGCGCGAACTGCGCAGTGCCCGATCTCCCGCCATAAACTCACGGCTTTGCTGACTTAACCCTTTTTCCATACGATCGCTGATATTGCCCAGCGCCAGCACGCAGGCCACCGCCAGACTCAGCGCCAGCCAGACAATCAACAGCGACGGTGAGCGCCATTCGCGCCAGAACCAACGTGCGATCATGCCTCCTCCTGCAACTGTCCGTTCACCAGGCGCAATCGTCGGTTGCAGCGCGCCGCAAGTTGCGGATCGTGAGTCACCAGGATAAGCGTGGTGCCATGCTCGCGGTTAAGCGAAAAGAGCAGATCGGCAATTTTCTCGCCGGTCTGCCGGTCGAGGTTACCCGTCGGCTCATCGGCAAACAGCACGTCCGGGCGGCCATTAAAAGCGCGTGCCAGCGCTACGCGCTGCTGCTCACCGCCGGAAAGCTGTGCCGGAAGATGGTCCAGCCGTTTGCCCAGCCCCAGTTGCTCAAGCAGTGCCTTCGCCCCCGCTTTACTTTGTCCGCTGTTTTCGCCGCGCAGCAGTGCAGGAAGTTCAACGTTCTCCAGCGCGTTCAGTGTGGGAATCAGCATAAATGACTGAAAGACAAAACCGACATGCTGCGCGCGCAGCTGGGCCCGGGCCTCTTCATCCATCTGATGCAACGGTTTACCCACCAGATTGACTTCGCCGTCGGTACCGTCATCCAGCCCAGCGAGGATCGCCAGCAGCGTGGACTTCCCTGAACCCGACTCGCCGATCAGCGCAATGGTCTCGGCGCGTTTGACAACCAGTTCAACTCCGGTAAGGATGGAAAGCTCGTGCTCCCCCTGACCGACGGACTTCTTAAGATGATGAACTTCAACAATGTTTTCCGCTGGCATTTGCCTTTCCTGTTCCTGATCCTGTTTACCTGTCGGGCCGCTGCGGCTGACACGTTGTTAATTCTCGGCGATAGCCTGAGCGCCGGATACCGAATGTCCGCCAGCGCCGCCTGGCCTGCGTTGCTCAACGATAAATGGCAGAGCAAAACCACGGTGGTGAACGCCAGCATCAGCGGCGACACCTCCCAACAAGCGCTGGCGCGTCTGCCTGCGTTGCTCAAACAGCATCAGCCACGCTGGGTGCTGGTTGAGCTGGGTGGCAACGATGGACTGCGCGGCTTTGCGCCGCAACAGACCGAGCAGACACTACGTACCATCGTGCAGGACGTTAAGGCGGCGAACGCCGAACCGCTGCTGATGCAAATTCGTCTGCCCGCGAACTATGGTCGCCGGTATAATGAAACCTTTAGTGCTCTCTATCCAAAGCTCGCCAAAGAGTTTGATATTCCTCTGTTACCCTTTTTTATGGAAGAGGTCTATCTAAAACCGCAATGGATGCAGGATGATGGTATTCATCCTAACCGCGATGCTCAGCCGTTTATCGCCGACTGGATGGCGAAGCAGTTGAGTCCTTTAGTAAAACACGAGTCTTAATTCAACGGAGATCCTGACAGGTAAAGTTATGCAAAAATCGGTCTTAATAACGGGATGTTCCAGCGGTATCGGCCTGGAAAGCGCGCTTGAGCTGAAGCGCCAGGGCTTTCAGATTCTCGCCGGCTGCCGCAAACCCGACGATGTCACACGCATGAATAGCATGGGATTCACCGGCGTATTAATAGATCTCGACTCTCCCGAGAGCGTGGATCGCGCCGCTGACGAGGTGATCGCCCTGACCGATAACTGCTTATATGGGATCTTTAACAATGCCGGATACGGCGTCTACGGTCCACTGACCACCATCAGCCGCGCACAGATGGAGCAGCAATTTTCTGCTAATTTCTTTGGTGCGCACCAACTTACAATGCGCCTGTTACCGGCCATGCTGCCACACGGCGAAGGTCGGATCGTGATGACCTCCTCGGTGATGGGGCTGATCTCCACGCCTGGGCGGGGTGCCTACGCGGCCAGTAAATACGCGCTGGAAGCCTGGTCAGATGCGTTGCGCATGGAGCTGCGTCACAGCGGAATTAAAGTCAGCCTGATTGAACCCGGCCCCATCCGTACGCGTTTTACCGAAAACGTTAACCAGACCCAGAGCGACAAACCGGTGGAAAACCCCGGTATTGCCGCACGTTTTACGCTCGATCCTGAAGCCGTGGTTGCCAAAGTGCGCCATGCTTTTGTCAGCGATAAACCCAAACTCCGTTATCCGGTCACGCTGGTGACATGGGCCGTTATGCTGCTCAAACGCCTGCTGCCGGGACGCCTGATGGACAAAATTTTGCACGGATGAGTTGAAGCGTGCGCGTCAGCCCCCATGTAAAAAAGAAATCGACACAAGAGAGTGACTCCATGTCCACACAGAATATTGTCAACATTAACGAATCAAACCTGCAGCAGACCTTAGAACTGTCGATGACCACGCCGGTCCTGTTCTACTTCTGGTCTGAACGCAGCCAGCACTGCCTGCAGTTGACGCCAGTGCTGGAAAGCCTTGCAGCACAGTACAACGGTCAGTTCATTCTGGCGAAACTCGACTGCGATGCAGAGCAGATGATTGCCTCTCAGTTTGGTCTGCGCGCCATTCCGACCGTCTATCTGTTCCAGAACGGTCAGCCGGTTGACGGCTTCCAGGGACCGCAGCCGGAAGAGGCGATTCGCGCCCTGCTCGACAAAGTGTTGCCGCGTGAAGAAGAGCTGAAAGCGCAACAGGCCATGCAACTGATGCAGGAAGGCAACTACATTGAAGCGCTGCCGCTGCTGAAAGATGCCTGGCAACTGTCTAATCAGAATGGTGAAATTGGCCTGCTGCTGGCGGAAACGCAAATCGCCCTCAACCGCTCCGAAGAGGCGGAAGCCGTGCTGAAAACCATTCCGCTCCAGGATCAGGACACCCGCTATCAGGGGCTGGTTGCGCAGATTGAATTATTGAAACAGGCGGCAGATACGCCTGAGATCCAGCTATTGCAACAGCAGGTGGCGGAAAACCCGCAGGATGCCGGACTGGCAGCGCAGCTCGCGCTGCAACTGCACCAGGTCGGACGCAATGAAGAAGCGCTGGAACTGTTGTTCAGTCATCTGAAGAAAGATCTCGCCGCCGCGGACGGTCAGGCGCGTAAAACGTTCCAGGAAATTCTTGCCGCGCTGGGTACCGGTGATGCGCTGGCGTCGAAATACCGTCGTCAGCTGTATGCATTGTTGTATTAATCGCTTTTGCCCGATGGCGCTACGCTTATCGGGCCCACGGTAGGCCGGATAAGGCGCAAGCCGCCATCCGGCTGAATCTCCGCTCCGTCACGATTTCCTCAAATGCGTCACCACCAGCTGGTGGCGCGAGTTGTAAAACTTCCGATAGGTTAAATAGCAGGCAATAATGGTCGACAGACTCGCCGTTGAGAGCAGCATAAACGTCACCATGATCTGATATTTGATGGCTTTGACCGGATCGATACCGGCAAAGATCAGCCCTGACATCATCCCCGGCAAACTCACCAGTCCGACCGTTTTCGCGGAGTCGATCGTGGGGATCAGCGAGGCGCGAATGCTGTCGCGGATCAATCCGGCAGACGCCATTTTCGGCGTGGCGCCGAGGCTGAGTTTCTCCTGAATCTGCTGCTGCTCACTGCTGAAACGCTGACCGAGATTGTTGTAGCACAACCCAACGGCCACCATCGCATTCCCGGCGATCATCCCGGAAATGGGGATCACCTGCATCGGGATAAATTCGATCGAACCCGACAGTACCAGCACCGCCAGCGTTAACCCCGCCCCCGTCGTGATGGCAATAAACGAGGAAAGAAACGCTTTATCAATATACTTACTGCGTTTCTGCGCGTTATACGCGGCGTTAAAACAGATAAACAGCACCATCACTAACGTTAGGACGGCATGATTAACCGCGAAGATATATTTCAGTACGTAGCCGACAATAATAAGCTGGACGACAGCGCGTGCGACACTCCAGAGAATATCTTTCTCCAGCGCCAGTTTCTCTTTGTGGCTTATCAGCATCGCCACGACCACCAGCATCATCGCTAATGCCAGTGACTCGTTGGTAATATTATGTTCATTCATTTCGGGCTTCCTGCATTTCTCCGGCATGCGGCATCAGGGTGATGATTTCATCCGCATGATTAATTTCGTCTTTATCGTGAGTCACCCACAGTACGCCTGTCTGCTTATCGCGAGCATAGTGATGAATAATCTCATTCACATTGCGTTTATTGCTTTCATCCAGCGCGCTGGTGATTTCGTCAAGCAGTAAAACCTGCGGTAGAAACTGTAAATTACGGATCAGGGAAATGCGCTGTTTCTCTCCGCCGGAAAGTTCATTGATATTTTTCGCCAGAATCGTTTCTGGCAGTTGAAAGCGAGCCAGGTCAGCAAGAAAAGCCCCGGGGTCAGGACGCTGTTGCCGGATCTGCCAGGGGAAGATCAGATTATCGTAGACGGTATCGCCAAACAGCGCAGGCGTCTGGGCGCAATACGAGACGCGCTGGCGGTAGTTTTCCGGGTTGAGCGTGGTGATGTCCTCCCCGGAAAAAAGGATCTTACCGCTCGTTGGGCTTTGCAACGACGCAATAATCTTCAGTAAGGTACTTTTTCCGCAACCGGAAGGGCCGGTTATTAATTTAAATTCACCAGGGCGTAAATCAAAACTGATGTTATTCAGAATTTTCGTTGTCCCGACCTGGTAACCCACATTGTTTACCTGCAGCAAAATGCTATTTTCACGCATTGTCTATCCTGTTTTCGCGTTTTATCGCAAAATAGTGTATCCCTCTAATTAACGGGAGGGGAACTCTCTTTAATGAATCAGGTATAATTTCAAGAGTAACGTCGTCAATCACGACATCATGGACAGTTCAACAGGAGGTTTTTCAATGCTTATCGTTATTCCTATTCTCATTTTTGTCGCGCTGGTGATCGTCGGAGCCGGCGTGAAAATTGTTCCCCAGGGGTACCAGTGGACGGTAGAGCGATTTGGCCGCTATACCAAAACGCTGCAACCAGGCTTAAGTATCGTCGTGCCGTTCATGGACCGGGTTGGCCGCAAAATCAATATGATGGAACAGGTGCTGGATATTCCCTCTCAGGAAGTGATCTCAAAAGATAACGCCAACGTTTCGATTGATGCGGTCTGCTTTATTCAGGTCATTGATGCGCCGAAAGCTGCATATGAAGTCAGTAACCTGGAGCTGGCAATCATCAATCTGACCATGACCAACATCCGTACCGTACTGGGCTCCATGGAGCTTGATGAAATGCTCTCCCAGCGCGACAACATCAATACGCGCCTGCTGCATATTGTCGATGAGGCCACCAACCCCTGGGGAATCAAAATTACCCGCATTGAAATTCGCGACGTTCGCCCCCCGGCTGAACTGATTGGCGCAATGAACGCGCAGATGAAAGCGGAGCGTACCAAACGTGCCTATATTCTTGAGGCCGAGGGGGTCCGCCAGGCGGAAATCGTTAAAGCCGAAGGTGAAAAACAGTCGAAAATTTTGATCGCCGAGGGTGACCGTCAGTCAGCATTTTTGCAAGCAGAAGCCCGCGAACGTTCCGCCGAAGCGGAAGCGCGCGCCACCAAAATGGTGTCTGAAGCGATCGCCTCCGGCGATATTCAGGCGGTGAACTACTTTGTGGCGCAGAAGTATACCGAAGCGCTACAGCAAATCGGCTCGTCCAGTAACAGTAAAGTGGTGATGATGCCACTGGATGCCAGCAGCCTGATGGGCTCCATTGCCGGGATCGCTGAACTGATCAAGGACAGCGCCAGCGAACGGAATAAATAATGATCGAGATGATTGCGGGATATCCCCATATTTTCTGGCTCAGTCTCGGCGGTCTGCTTCTGGCCGCTGAAATGCTGGGCGGCAACGGCTATCTGTTGTGGAGCGGCGTCGCGGCAGTCATTACCGGTATTCTGGTCTGGCTGTTGCCCGTCGGTTGGGAATGGCAAGGCGTTATCTTTGCCGTCTTAACGCTGCTTTCCGCCTGGCTTTGGTGGAAGTGGATGGCGAAACGCGTTCGCGAACAAAAACCAGCGGACAGTCAACTCAACCAGCGCGGCCAGCAACTGGTCGGCCGCCGGTTTGTGCTGGAATCCGATCTGGTTAATGGCCGAGGTCACATGCGGGTTGGCGACAGCTCGTGGCCGGTCAGCGCCATTGAAGATCTTCCCGCCGGCACCCACGTAGAAGTGATCGCCGTTGAGGGCATCACTCTCTTTATCAGACCCCTTCCCCGATGAAACCGATAACAGGAATCGCATGATGGTCAGGAAGACACCTTTGGCATTAAGCTTTTGCGCATTACTGGCGAGCGCACCGCAGGCATTCGCCTCGTTTGATATGGCAGACTGTACATGGAGCGACGCTCGCTGCCTGCTAAAAGGCGACCCTATTCTGACGCCCGATAATGACTCCCGCGACAACCTGTTGCGCCTGCTGAGTGAGGCAAAGTCATTTGCAGTGCCTGTTCAGTCTATGCCCGCGGATATCACCCGCTCGCGCGATTTCTATTTTGCTTATCACCCCCAGTGGGATGACGTTGATATCCGGACAGACTCACCGGCGCAAACGCAGAGCGCACCGGATCCGATTGTCCAACAAATGGCGACGCTGCAGGTGGAGCCTGTCGAATTCAACCACGATGGTGAGCAGGAAAACCGTTTCGTCTCCAATAATGCCGACAGCGTCAGCCAGTTTTTTGCCGCGCTGTTGAACGATGCTGCGCTGACGGCGGAACAAAAGCAGGCGCTGGCACAGGCGCGCCTGGGACTCTATTCCGGGGCCAGCGCAGAGCAAATTGCGGGGGCCCTTACCGCGCTTCCGACGGATTCGCCAGCCCTGCTGTATAAAACTTATCTGACCGGGGCGGCCCATTTTTACGCCGGCGAATACGACAGCGCGGTACAGACCTTCACAACGCTGCTCACCAGCGATCGCCCGTGGCTGGCGGAAACCGCGCAATATATGCTGATGCGCACGGCGCTGAACAAAAGCAGCCAGAACAGCGTCGGCGACTATGGCGAGTTTGATATCGCGCGAATAAACCGTGAAGATGCTTTACGCGCGCAAAAAGAAGCACAGATCTATCTCCAGCGCTGGCCGGAAGGCCGCTATGCGGATTCCACACGTGGCATGCTGCGCCGCATCCATTGGTATTTGCAGGACTGGACAACGCTTGCGGGCTTGTATGAGCAGGCATTCCAGCAGGCCACCGATGCGCAGTCGCTGCGGGATCGGGTTATTGAGTACGATAACGTCTATGGCATGCAGTTTTACGATCAATCCGTACAGGATGCGTTCACCGATGCCCCCCTTGTGAGCTATACCGAAATGCTGCGCGCCCTTCGCCTGAACAGCGATCGGAAGCCAACCCTGACGCAAGCCAAACTTGACGCCAGCAAACCGGTTTTTGACCAGAGCGGAAAACTGCCGCTGTGGCGCAATTTACAACTCAATTTGTGGCTGGTGACAGATAACTATGCCGCTATTCTTCAGGCGGTCACCCCAGCGCAAAAACTGCCGCCTCACGATATCCTCGCGTTCAGCGAACAGGTGCTCTACGGCGACGCGCTGATGGGACAAAAGCAGTGGTCAGCGGCGCGCGATTTCTGGTCGACGTTGCTGAAGCTCAGCCAGGATAACGAACAGCAGCAGTATGCGCAGGCAAAACTGGCGGCCACGCTGGTCTACAGCGGCAATGTGGCGGCGATCTTTGCCCCTGACAGCGCGGTCACCAGTTTGCGCTACCGCTCCCGGGTACTGAAAACCGTGGCAACACCTGAACAGTTGCGCCAACAGGTCAGCCAGGGGCCGAATAACGAAGAGCGCACTATTGCGCTGCATACGCTGCTGGTGCGCGATCTTACTGAAAACCGCTTTAGCGACTGGCTAAAAGACCGAAAACTCGCCAGCGCCATCACGCAACCGGTTATCGGTGAGGCATTCGACGACGTCAATCTGAGTACGTTTGACTGGAACGGCGACGCCGCCGAAGTCGGTTATGTGTGCCGCAGCCTCAATGACACCGTCGGCACGCTGAGCAAAACGCCCGACGATGCCCATGCGCTGAACTGTCTGGGCGAGTTTTTCCGTACCTCGCAAACGCATGTCGACTTGTGGAAAGACAGCGCAGGCAACGGCGAGCTAGAAACCGCTATCCAGCAAAAAGATCCTGTCGGACAGTTTAACCGCCAGCATTATTATCAGCAGGTCATCGCCTCGCCGAAGGCCGAGCACGAAGACAGAAGCTATGCGCTGTATCGGGCCATCATGTGCTACGCCCCGTCCGGATCGAATGAGTGTGGCGGAGAAGAGGTGGACAAACAGCAGCGTAAAGGCTGGTTCACACAGTTGAAAACCCAGTATCCGGGTAGTCCGTGGGCGCAAAAACTCAAATACTACTGGTAATTGCGCTCCTGGCGGGACAGGCGCAGGCAGTTGAGACGGTTACCGCCCGCGAACACCCGGCCTTCTGGCTCTGGTCAGGCGTGAAAGCCAGCGATGAACTGAGAGCGGCCCGGACGGTCTACCTGCATCAGGGTGAAGTGTTGGTACGGGCAAAGGGCGTGGAGTTTCAGCGTCTGGGGCTTCCCGTAAGCCGCCTGACGTTTCCGTCTATCTGGCTTACCGTGCGCTTCACCACGCTCGACGTACCGGATGCTATTCCGGCACGTATTGTGCGACTGATGCAGCGCTGGCAGGCGGCGGGAAATCAGGTTGTGGGACTGCAGGTCGATTTTGATGCTGCGACACATCAACTGGCTGACTATGCTCACTTTCTGCGGGCATTGCGCCAACAGTTGCCCCCCAACTTTGCCCTTGGAGTGACAGGGCTGCTGGACTGGGCGAAAACGGGGGACATCGCAACGCTGAATACGCTGCCGGTTGATGAACTGGTGGTTCAGAGCTATCAGGGACGACGTACGGTGGTGAATTATCAGGACTACCTGCCCGCCCTCACCCGACTGCGTATTCCGTTTAAGCTTGGGCTGGTACAGCACGGAAAACGGGACAGCCAGGCGGAAGCGCAGTTACGCACATCCCCCTGGTATCGTGGCACGGTCGTCTTTATGCTCAACCCCGACGCGCGTTAAGCCTGCGCCTTGTGGTGGCAGCAGCCAGAAAGGTTTTCAATAATCGGACATTCCGCGCTGTCATCACCCGGGCACGACGCCGCCAGCGCCAGCAGTTGGGTGCGCATCGACTGTAATTCGCTGATATGGCGCTCAATTTCCGCCACTTTCTCCAGCGTCCGCTTTTTGACGTCCGCACTGTGACGCCCCGGATCGTTGAACAGATTCACCAGCTCACCACACTCTTCAAGGTTGAATCCCACCTGACGCGCCTGGCGCAGCAGCGTTAGCTCATTCAGATGCTGTTGCCCGTACGTGCGATAGCCGTTTTCACCACGCAGTGGCGGTGTAACCAGCCCTTTTTCTTCATAAAAGCGGATCGCTTTACTGGTTAAGCCGGTTTTTTTTGCTACATCGCTGATATTCACAAATCCTCCGCACCTTACGCTGTGGCATCGTGCCATTATAACGTACTTATTGCTGACACCACACACCCATCCCCGTTGATGCCACTAACCTCTTAACATTTCATTGCTCCTGGGCTATGCCGCTGTCACTTTCCCCTTTTGTCCGCAGCGCCGATCGGTCGTGCCTGATAAACAGTGAAGAACATCGAAACGGGCGCACCTTTTTCTGTAACAATTGCCTGTTATAAGTGATCGCTTTCTCAATTCTCACTCTTTCATCTTTCAATTCTACGCGGGTAGATTTATTAATCTGCGGTAAAAATATAATATCTACGCGAGTAGAACGTGAAGAATATAAACCTGCGGCTCATGTCGACAGATAACTTCAAGGAGTTCTTATGAACACGCATTCATCCTCTGTTTCCCTGACGGATAACCAACAGGCAGCTCAGGAGCGGCTGGAAACCCCCGAGGGACGCCGCGAGTTTTGGCGAGCAACATTTTCCTGCTGGTTAGGCACCACGATGGAGTATGCCGATTTTGCCCTGTACGGCCTTGCCGCAGGCATTATCTTTGGCGATGTCTTTTTTCCGGAAGCGACACCCGTCATGGCGTTACTTTCCAGCTTTGCCGCCTATTCGGTTGGGTTTATTGCTCGCCCTATCGGTGCATTACTGTTCGGCTGGATAGGCGATAAACATGGTCGGAAGATTGTCATGGTTATCACTATTGGATTGATGGGCATGTCGACCATGCTGATAGGATTAATCCCCAGCTACGCCCAGATAGGCGTCTGGGCACCGGTATGTCTGGTTATCCTTCGATTTTCTCAGGGGCTGGGGGCTGGCGCGGAGCTTTCAGGCGGTACTGTGATGCTCGGGGAATATGCTCCCGTTAAACGCCGTGGGCTGGTTTCTTCGATTATCGCTCTGGGCTCGAACAGCGGGACATTACTGGCTTCTCTGGTTTGGCTCATCGTCCTGCAAATGGACAAAGATGCCCTACTGAGCTGGGGATGGCGTATACCTTTTCTTTGCAGCATTCTTATCGCCGCGACAGCATTATTAATTCGTCGCCATATGCGCGAAACGCCGGTCTTTGAACGTCAAAAAGCGCTCCTGCAGGCCGAGCGAGAAAAGGCGCTTCGCGAGGGAAAAGCACAGCAACAGCATGATACACGTAGCTTCTGGAAACGGACTCGTGCGTTCTGGACCATGGTCGGATTACGCATTGGCGAGAATGGCCCCTCCTACCTGGCTCAGGGATTTATCATTGGCTATGTCGCCAAGGTGCTGATGGTAGATAAATCGGTGCCGACCGTGGCGGTGTTTATCGCATCGGTTCTGGGATTCGCCATTATTCCTCTGGCGGGTTGGCTGTCCGATCGATTCGGCAGACGTATCATCTATCGTTGGTTCTGCTTGTTACTGATTCTGTATGCCTTTCCGGCATTCATGCTGCTGGATTCTCGTGAGCCGTGGATTGTTATCCCGACGATCATTACCGGCATGGGGCTCGCTTCCCTGGGGATTTTCGGTGTTCAGGCTGCATGGGGCGTTGAGCTTTTCGGTGTCACTAATCGTTATACCAAAATGGCATTTGCAAAAGAGCTCGGTTCCATTATGTCTGGCGGGACAGCGCCACTTATCGCCTCTGCGCTACTCTCGTTTTACGGACACTGGTGGCCAATCGCTATCTATTTCGCCTTTATGGCCGCAATTGGACTGGTGACCACGTTCTTTGCACCAGAGACTCGCGGGCGGGATCTCAACTTACCCGAGGATGCAATTTGAGGCCAGAGAACGTGAGATGCGCGTTCTTTACCAAAGATTTTTGGGTCATAACGCCTTATGCTGTCTGGAAAAAATCACTCTGAACGCAATCAGGTAGGTGCTTCGTGACTCAATCACATTCACAACGCGTAACACGTTCTGACGTGGCAAAAGAAGCGGGAACGTCCGTCGCTGTCGTTAGTTACGTTATTAATAATGGTCCGCGCCCCGTTGCCGAAGCGACACGACAGCGTGTACTACAGGCCATTAAGAAAACCGGTTATCGACCCAATGGCATAGCGCGCGCGCTGGCTTCAGGGAGTACGCAAACTTATGGGCTGGTCGCGCCGGACATCTCGAATCCGTTTATCGCCTCTATGGCTCATGCCCTGCAACACGAAGCCTTTGCTGATGGCAAAGTTCTTCTGCTGGGCGACGCAGGCGACAGTAGCTGCCGTGAACGTGAACTCATTAATAATATGCTGCACCGCCAGGTTGACGGGCTGATCTACACCAGTGTTGATCGCCATCCTTATATCAATTTGATTCAGGAAAGTGGTACCCCCTGCGTCATGCTCGATCGTGTGGATCCTGGACTTAACGTCAGCGTTATCCAGGTTGATGAACAACTGGCGGCGATGCAGGTAACACAACATCTTATTGATCACGGATACCGCGATATCGGCATCATCTGCGGCCCGCGTGAAATGCTGAATACTCAGGATCGTATCCGGGGCTGGCAGCAGGCGCTGGAAGCCTCATCGTTAGTGGTTAATCCCTCATGGATTTTTTCGACCAACTATACCCGCGCCGGCGGTTACGAGGCGACAAAACGTATGCTTCAGCACCAACTGCCGCGCGCGCTGTTCGCGACGAATGAACAGCAGGCTCTCGGTTGTTTACGCGCCCTGGCAGAACACGGGCTACGCGTTCCTGAAGATGTTGCTCTGGTCTGCTTTAACGCAACACAAGAGTCGGCTTACAACGTCCCTTCTTTAACCGCCGTCCGGCAACCTGTCGATAAGATGGCCCGTGCGGCAATTGACATGCTGAAAAATTGGGATGGGGAAGTTCGCCGCGTTGAATTTGAGTTTTATTTACGAACAGGAGAGTCGTGTGGCTGCCAGGGACATGAAGTACACCCCGAAACAAAGTAATAATGAACCGATGCGCATCATTATAGATTGCGATCCGGGGAACGGCATTCCCGGCGCTAATATCGATGACGGTCTGGCGCTGGCGCTGGCCATTGCCGCGCCGCAAATCACTCTGGAGATGATCACTACGGTTGCCGGAAATACGCCGGTAGACGTGGGATATGCCGTCGCTAAAGATCTCATTACACAACTGGATATTCCTGTTGCGGTCTACCGTGGCGCCTCGCGTGCGCTCCGGGAAGATCCGCAACCCTGGCGTGAAAAACTGGATCATGGTGTCGATCAGTTTGGCCTACGGCAACTCTGGTCGAATGTTCCTGCTCCGGTAATGTGTCAAAACGCGAAATCCCATGCGCCTGAAGCAATAGGTGAACTCATCTGTCGCAATCCTGGCGAAATCACGTTGGTTGCTACCGGTCCCCTTACCAATGTGGCCATCGCCCTGCAGCTTTACCCGCAGATTGTTCACGCGGTCAAAAATATCGTCGTGATGGGTGGCGTGTTCAATGTTCCAGGCTACCTGAAAGATACAAATTTTGGTCTGGACCCTGAGGCGGCTCATGTGGTGCTCACCAGCGGTGCGCCAGTCACGCTGGTTCCGATGGATGTGACAACACAAACCCAAATGCTTCACGCCGATTTGGATCGTCTGGCAAAAACAGAAAACGGGCTTAGCCGTTTTCTGGTGCAAACCCTTCGCCCGTGGATCTCCTACTCAATGCAAACCCGCAATCTGCCCGGGTGTTGGATCCACGATGTGTTAACCGTTGCCTGGTTACTGGATCCCTCTCTTTCAACAACGGCTGAAGACTTTCTGGATGTCTCTCTGGAAGGCATTACGCGCGGTATGACTTGTCGCTATGGACGTGACACATTACGCCTCAATGTCGGGATCCCGGAACCCAAAGGTGCGCAGGTAACCATTCTGCAAAGCATCGATAACCAGCGGCTTATTTCACTGATAGAGCACTATATTCTGACCTACGGCGCGTAGCGTCACGGGTCAGAAAAGGAGACCTTCGTACACAGTTCGAGGTGAGTTTTTCCGGAGGAAATATGAATACGCTATCCTTCCTCTTATTCGGTGAAGGAGAATCGCTCTTAATTACACTGGGCAAAATTTGCGTCGCGTTTATCCTGGGCGGCATCATTGGTCTTGAAAGAGAATCAAAAGGGAAGCCTGTTGGATTTAAAACGTGCGTCATTATTTCAGTCGCCAGTTGTGTTCTGACAATCGTCTCTATTCAGTCAGCAGAGTATTACGCTGAAATCTCGATGAATATACGTAGCGACCCGATGCGCCTGGCCGCCCAAATTATCAGCGGCGTAGGCTTTCTCGGTGCCGGTGTTATCCTGCACCGCCATGATGACGCCATCTCCGGGCTAACAACTGCAGCCATCGTATGGGCTTCTGCGGGTGTGGGAATTACCAGTGGAGCCGGTTTTTATATGTATGCGCTGCTTGCCACAGGTTTGTTCCTGCTGGCCATAAAGCTCAGCTATTTTGTGATCTTTTTACAAACCAAAAACCAATTACCTGGCAAAGTAAAAATTCGCGTTATTCTTGACGAAAAAGCGGGACTAGAAACGCTGGTAGAAAGTATTAATCAGCAAAAGAACATTATTGAAGCCATTACTATTCGCGATGTTAAAAAGGGGAAAATAGAGGTCAACCTTAAAGTCGTGATTAGAAAAAAAATGACGTTGCCGGAACTCTACAGCAACCTTTCTACGCTCGAACACGTTTGTGCTATCGCACTGGAGCACTAAATGCCCAGGACAAAATAAAGCCCTTGACCTTCCCCTTGCAGGAAGGTTTAACCTTTATCACAGTCAGTTAATCCCTGTAATAAAGGAGTGTAGTGATGTCTCAAACTATCGACCTGACCCTGGACGGCCTGTCCTGCGGTCACTGCGTCAAACGCGTCAAAGAGAGTCTTGAGCAACGCCCGGACGTGGAACAGGCGGAGGTCACGGTGACCGAAGCGCACGTCACCGGTACCGCCAGTGCCGAAGCGCTGATCGACACCATCAAACAAGCTGGCTATGGCGCAGAGTTAAGCCACCCAAAGGCTAAACCGCTGGCGGAGTCATCAATCCCGTCGGAAGCACTGGCAGCGGTCCCTCCTGAGCTTCCGGTAGCGACGGCTGAAGATGACAGTCAACAACTGCTGTTAAGCGGCATGAGCTGCGCCAGCTGTGTTTCCCGGGTACAAAATGCGCTGCAAAGCGTTCCCGGGGTCACGCAGGCACGGGTAAACCTCGCGGAACGTACTGCGCTGGTGATGGGCAGTGCGTCCGCAGCCGATTTAGTCCAGGCGGTGGAAAAAGCAGGCTATGGCGCAGAGGCGATTGAAGACGATCTCAAACGCCGCGAACGCCAGCAGGAAACCGCCGTCGCGACGATGAAACGCTTTCGCTGGCAGGCAACTGTCGCCCTGTTGGTGGGGGTGCCGGTGATGGTCTGGGGGATGATGGGCGATAACATGATGGTGACCGCCGACAACCGCAGCCTGTGGCTGGTGATTGGCCTGGCGACGCTCGCCGTGATGGTCTTTGCGGGCGGCCATTTTTATCGTAGTGCGTGGAAGAGCCTGATGAACGGTACCGCCACGATGGACACCCTCGTCGCCCTCGGCACCGGCGTAGCCTGGTTGTACTCGATGAGCGTCAATCTGTGGCCGCAGTGGTTCCCGATGGAAGCGCGCCATCTCTATTATGAAGCCAGTGCGATGATCATTGGTCTGATCAACCTCGGACACATGCTGGAAGCGCGGGCGCGTCAGCGCTCGTCTAAGGCGCTGGAAAAATTACTCGACCTTACGCCACCCACGGCACGGGTGATTACGCAAGAGGGTGAGAAGAGCGTGCCGCTGGCAGACGTTCAGCCGGGTATGTTGTTGCGCCTGACCACCGGTGACCGCGTGCCGGTTGACGGTGACATCACCCAGGGCGAAGCATGGCTGGATGAAGCGATGCTCACCGGCGAACCTATCCCACAGCAAAAAGGGGAAGGTGATAGCGTGCATGCCGGTACCGTCGTGCAGGATGGCAGCGTGGTGTTCCGCGCCAGTGCGGTAGGCAGCCATACCACCCTGTCGCGCATTATCCGTATGGTGCGCCAGGCACAAAGCAGTAAACCGGAAATTGGCCAGATGGCCGATAAGATTTCCGCCGTATTTGTCCCGGTCGTGGTGCTGATCGCACTGGTAAGCGCGGGTATCTGGTACTTCTTTGGCCCGGCCCCGCAAATTGTCTATACCCTGGTGATTGCCACCACGGTACTGATCATCGCCTGTCCGTGTGCGCTGGGCCTGGCAACGCCAATGTCGATTATCTCCGGCGTGGGTCGTGCGGCGGAATTTGGCGTACTGGTGCGTGATGCCGATGCGCTGCAACGCGCCAGTACTCTGGATACGGTGGTCTTCGACAAAACCGGAACGCTGACCGAAGGTAAACCGCAGGTGGTCGCGATTAAAACCGTGGGTGACACTGACGACGCGCAGGCACTGCGGTTGGCGGCAGCGCTTGAGCAGGGTTCCAGTCACCCGCTGGCGCGGGCGATTCTCGACAAAGCCGGTGATAGCGCCCTGCCGCAGGTCAACGGGTTCCGTACTCTGCGTGGATTAGGCGTCAGCGGCGAAGCGGAAGGCCATACGCTGCTGCTGGGCAACCAGGCCCTGCTGAACGAGCAGCAGGTTGACACTCGCGAACTGGACGCCGAGATTTCTGCCCAGGCTTCTCAGGGTGCCACGCCGGTGCTGCTGGCGATTGATGGCAAAGCAGTGGCGCTGCTGGCCGTGCGCGATCCGCTGCGTAGCGACAGCGTGGCAGCCCTTCAGCGACTGCATCGTGCCGGATACCGTCTGGTGATGTTAACCGGCGATAACCCGACGACGGCAAATGCTATCGCTAAAGAGGCGGGGATTGATGAGGTGATTGCCGGCGTTCTCCCGGACGGTAAGGCCGATGCCATTAAACGTCTGCAAAGTCAGGGACGTCAGGTGGCGATGGTCGGTGACGGTATCAATGACGCGCCGGCGCTGGCACAGGCCGATGTCGGGATTGCAATGGGCGGCGGCAGCGACGTGGCAATTGAAACCGCCGCGATCACATTGATGCGTCACAGTCTGATGGGCGTGGCGGATGCGCTGTCCATCTCCCGCGCCACGCTGCGCAATATGAAGCAGAACCTGCTCGGGGCGTTCATCTACAACAGCATCGGGATCCCCGTGGCGGCCGGTATCTTATGGCCGTTCACAGGAACGCTGCTGAACCCGGTAGTTGCCGGGGCGGCGATGGCGCTGTCGTCCATTACCGTGGTGAGCAACGCTAACCGACTGCTGCGCTTTAAACCAAAAGAGTAAGTGATTAAATCCCCAGTCACATAGCTAACTATGTGACTGGGGTTTCAGAACGCAGCCAACAAAGAGGCTGAGTGAATGATGAAGTGTATTTGCACCTTACCAGGTCACGCGCTAGCATGGTCGTCTACTTAGGGAGGTCGCATGGATCTGTTTTACCGGGTAAAAACATTTTTCGCTGGGCTATCCGGCAATCGCTATACCTGGCCCGCCATTGACGTTTCGTTGCCCGGCAATCGCCACTTCCACCTGATTGGCAGTATTCATATGGGCAGCCGCGACATGTCTCCTCTTCCTGCCAGACTGCTCAAAAAGCTTAACAACGCCGATGCGTTAATTGTTGAGGCCGATGTCTCCGGCAATGACAGTCCTTTCGCCGATTTACCCGAGTATGCCGCACTCGAAGAACGCATCAGCGGAGATCTGTTGCGCAATTTGCATAGCGCGACCGATGAACTGGGGATCTCCCCGGCCCTGTTTTCAACGCAACCGCTGTGGCAAATCGCGATGGTGCTACAGGCCACTCAGGCGCAACAGTTGGGGCTACGCCCGGAGTATGGCATTGATTATCAACTGTTGCAGGCTGCGAAAAAGGTAGAAAAACCGGTGATTGAGCTGGAAGGTGCTGCCAGCCAGATTGCGCTATTATGTGAACTGCCGGATAACGGGTTGGCGCTGTTGGATGATACATTGACGCACTGGCACACCAACGCCCGGCTACTGCAACAGATGATGAGTTGGTGGCTGCAAGCGCCGCCGCAGGACAACCACCTGACGCTGCCGAACACCTTCAGTCAGTCGTTGTACGATGTACTGATGCATCAGCGCAATATTGCCTGGCGGGATCGCCTGTCGACATTGCCCGCGGGTCGCTATGTGGTGGCCGTTGGCGCGCTGCACCTTTACGGAGAAGGAAATTTACCGGAGCTAATGCGATAAAAAAGCGGCCAATATTTCTATTGGCCCGTCAAAGAGGAATTTCATCATTATTATTATGCCGCCGCTTAACGCGTCGGTGTATGTCGATTGTCGCTCAAACTCTGCATCCTGCCAACCTAATTGCGCAAGATGGTACTATTTTTTAGACAATCATCAGAGGTACGCTTGACATGTCATTTGGTTTAGCCAGGAATAATTACTATGACACCCGCTGTTAACTTACTCGAAAAAAACAAAATTACCTTCAGGATCCACACCTACGATCACGATCCCGCCGAAACCAACTTTGGTGACGAGGTGGTGCGCAAATTAGGGTTGAATGCCGATCGGGTGTACAAAACGCTGCTGGTCGCGGTGAATGGGGATATGAAACACCTGGCGGTTGCGGTTACCCCCGTGGCCGGACAGTTGGATTTGAAAAAAGTCGCCAAAGCGCTCGGCGCAAAAAAGGTCGATATGGCCGATCCGCTGGTTGCGCAACGCACTACCGGGTATCTGGTCGGCGGCATTAGTCCGCTGGGACAGAAAAAACGCCTGCCGACGCTTATTGATGCGCCAGCCCAGACGTTTGACACCATTTTTGTCTCAGGCGGCAAACGTGGACTGGACATTGAACTGGCGGCGGGCGATCTGGCCGCTATTCTGCAGGCTAAATTCGCCGATATCGCCCGCCGGGACTGATTTTAGAATGATTGCCTGATGGCGCTACGCTTATCAGGCCTACAAACTGATTACTGCCAGCTCACCTCACCTTTAGGTTCATAAGCACTCACATCCAGCGGTGAATTTTTCTGGATGTACTCCTTCAGCACTTCCGCATCGATAAATCCGGTATTGACGTAGCCTGGCTTGTTATCAATACGCGGATAACCGTCGCCCCCGGTCGCGTTAAAACTGAGCGTCGCCATACGGTAGGTTTTCGCCGGGTCAACCGGCTCGCCGTTAATTTTCAGATCGTTGAGTTTGCCGTCTTTGGCAACAAAACTGACGTTAGCAAACTGCGGATAGGCACCGGAATCCGGCTTCATCTGCGCCACGGCCGTCAGGTAGTCCGTTACGTCCTTGCCGTTCATATCGGCATACACGACAACATTGCCAAACGGTTGCACCTTTAGCACGCTTTTATAGGTGATATCTCCACCTTCGATCGAATCACGAATTCCACCGCCGCTCATCACGCCGAAATCCGCCCCGGTGCGCGCCATTTGCGCAGCCAGAATCAGATGCCCCATGTTGGTCTGTACAAAGCGGACCTTGCTGCGATCGCCTTCCAGACGGTCATTCACCGCACCGATTTTCACATCCAACTGGGCTTTCCCTTTATTCTGGAACGGTGACAACAGTGAGAGCATCTGCGCATTCTCAGCAATTTCAGGGGTGTAAAGTACGTGCTCACTTTTCCCGTCTTCCCAGGTCACTTTCTTCTTCAGGTTCACCGGGATTAGCTGATAGTTGACCATTTTCATCTCGCCGTTACGGAACTCAAAGTCCGCGCGACCAACGTATTTTCCCCACTCGTGAGCCTGTACAATCCAGATCCCGTTCTGCTTGTCCGGCGCGCACGGCGTACCGGGGACATAATCCACCTGTTTTTTGTTTTCTGCCGCCATGCATACCGGGTCCTGTGAGTGACCACCCACAATCATCGCCAGCGCCCCCTCTGGCAGACTGCGCGCCATTTCGACGTCGCCCGGCGCGTTCGAACCGTGGTTGCCGTTGTCATAGTGCCCCATATGGGTGGTCGCAATAATGACGTCAGGCTTTTCATTCATCTGCAATTCCTGAATCACCACCTTTGCCTCTTCCGCTGGTTTGCGAAATTCGATGTCGGTGAAGAATTCAGGGTTGCCGATCTTCGCCGTGTCATCGGTAGTCAGGCCGATAACCGCGATTTTCAGATCCTGACGCTTAAAGATGGCCCAGGGTTTAAACAGGCGCTCGCCGGTACTTTTCTGGTAGATATTGGCCGAGAGAAACGGGAACTTCGCCCACTTTTCCTGCTGACGCAGGACGGTGAGCGGATTATCAAATTCATGGTTGCCGACCGCCATCGCGTCATAACCAATCAGGTTCATCCCGCGAAAGTCTGGCTCAGCATCCTGTAGATCCGATTCAGGAACGCCGGTGTTGATGTCACCACCGGACAACAGCAGAACACTTCCCCCTTCGGCAGCAACCTCCCGACGAATCCCGTCCACCAGTGTTTTTTGCGCCGACAGGCCGTATTCACCGTATTCACTGCGCCAGAAATGGCCATGATGATCGTTAGTATGCAGAATGGTGATTTTATAGGTTTTATCTTTTTCAAAAGCCTGAACAGGCTGACTTGCCAGCGCGAATGCAGCGAACAGTGCCAACGCCACACCCCGTTTCAAAAATTTCATGTTTCTCTCCCTGATTCCTTCACTCGGCTGAAATTACAATTATCTGAAATAATAGTCGAATAAGTTTTCAGAATTGAGACTTCCTTCAAACCTCGTCCGCAGGTATGTTAGTCAGGTAATAATCACAATGACGATATTCCCCTACATCGCAAATCAAACAGAAGTGACTTTCTATGGCAATGAGTGAACAAACCCAGCCAGCACCTGGTGCGTCTGCACCAGTCGCTAAAGCGCGTACGTCGTTCGGCATTTTAGGTGCAATTAGCCTTTCTCACCTGCTTAACGATATGATCCAGTCGTTGATTCTGGCGATCTATCCGCTGTTACAGTCCGAATTCTCACTGACCTTTATGCAGATAGGGATGATCACCCTGACCTTCCAGTTGGCCTCTTCGCTGCTGCAGCCGGTGGTCGGCTACTGGACCGATAAGTACCCGATGCCGTGGTCGCTGCCGATTGGCATGTGCTTCACGTTGAGCGGTCTGGTGCTGTTGGCCATGGCGGGCAGTTTTGGCACCGTACTGCTTGCCGCCGCGCTGGTCGGAACCGGTTCTTCGGTATTCCATCCGGAATCCTCCCGCGTGGCGCGTATGGCTTCGGGCGGACGTCACGGTCTTGCCCAGTCCATCTTCCAGGTCGGCGGTAACTTCGGCAGTTCCCTTGGTCCATTGCTGGCAGCAGTGATCATCGCCCCTTACGGCAAAGGTAACGTGGCCTGGTTTGTTCTCGCCGCCCTGTTGGCGATTGTGGTACTGGCCCAGATTAGCCGCTGGTACGCCGCACAGCATCGTATGAGCAAGGGAAAACCCAAAGCGACGGTTATCAATCCACTGCCGCGTAACAAGGTGGTCCTCGCTGTCAGTGTCCTGCTGATCCTGATTTTCTCTAAATACTTCTATATGGCGAGCATCAGCAGCTATTACACCTTTTATCTGATGCAAAAATTCGGATTATCGGTACAAAACGCGCAGTTTCACCTCTTTGCCTTCCTGTTTGCGGTCGCGGCAGGAACGGTAATCGGCGGGCCTTTAGGTGATAAGATTGGCAGAAAATATGTGATTTGGGGCTCTATCCTCGGCGTTGCGCCGTTTACGCTGATTTTACCTTATGCCACTCTGCACTGGACCGGAATTTTAACGGTGATCATTGGTTTTATCCTCGCATCAGCGTTTTCTGCCATTCTGGTGTATGCCCAGGAGCTGCTGCCGGGTCGTATCGGCATGGTTTCTGGTCTGTTTTTTGGTTTTGCCTTCGGGATGGGTGGCCTGGGAGCCGCCGTGTTAGGTCTGCTCGCAGACCACACCAGCATCGAGTTAGTCTATAAAATCTGTGCTTTCCTACCACTTTTGGGGATACTGACCATATTCTTACCTGATAACCGGCATAAAGCCTGAGTTTCCTGCGGCTAAAGCTAAACTTTAGCCGCACGCTACGCCTGTTGTGATAAGCCTTTTCTCTGTTTCCTGCCCATTCGTTTTCCGATCCGTGCCTTTTTCGCCCCAAATTGCAGTTTTCTTCAAAATTCAATAATTATTCATAAACATAATAGTCAAAATTGTCATAAACTATTACCTGGAATTTTGGAAATCAGCTACCAAAGGAGACGGAATGCATCACGCCACCCCGCTTATCACCACCATTGTTGGCGGCCTTGTGCTCGCTTTTATACTCGGCATGCTTGCCAATAAACTACGTATTTCTCCTCTGGTGGGATATTTGTTAGCGGGCGTTCTGGCTGGTCCTTTTACCCCTGGCTTTGTGGCTGATACGAAACTTGCGCCGGAGCTCGCAGAGCTTGGCGTTATTCTGTTGATGTTTGGCGTCGGTTTGCACTTTTCGCTGAAGGACCTGATGGCGGTAAAGTCGATAGCCATTCCTGGCGCGATCGCTCAGATAGCCGTAGCGACGTTGTTGGGTATGGCACTTTCCGCCATGATGGGCTGGTCTCTGATGACCGGCATCGTCTTTGGTTTATGTCTTTCAACCGCCAGTACCGTGGTGCTGCTGCGCGCGCTTGAAGAACGACAGCTGGTCGACAGTCAGCGAGGGCAGATTGCCATCGGCTGGCTGATCGTTGAAGATCTGGTGATGGTGCTGACGCTGGTACTGCTGCCCGCCGTGGCCGGGATGATGGAGAAAGGCAACGTCGGTTTCGCCTCCCTGGCGGTCGACATGGGCATTACCATTGGTAAAGTTATCGCCTTTATCGCCATTATGATGCTGGTTGGTCGCCGTCTGGTGCCGTGGATTATGGCGCGCAGTGCGGCAACCGGCTCCCGTGAGCTGTTTACCCTTTCCGTGCTGGCACTGGCATTAGGTATCGCGTTCGGTGCCGTTGAACTGTTCGACGTCTCCTTCGCGTTGGGCGCATTCTTTGCCGGGATGGTACTGAATGAATCCGAACTGAGCCACCGTGCAGCCCACGATACCCTGCCGCTGCGCGACGCGTTTGCTGTCCTGTTCTTTGTTTCCGTCGGCATGCTGTTTGACCCGCTGATTCTCATCCAACAGCCACTGGCCGTGCTGGCAACGCTTGCCATTATTATCTTTGGTAAGTCGGTCGCCGCCTTCTTCCTCGTGCGTCTGTTTGGGCACTCGCCGCGTACGGCGCTGACCATCGCCGCCAGCCTGGCGCAGATTGGTGAGTTTGCCTTTATTCTCGCCGGTCTGGGGATGGCGCTGAACCTGCTGCCACAGGAAGGGCAAAATCTGGTACTGGCGGGGGCGATTCTGTCAATTATGCTCAACCCGGTGCTGTTTGCCCTGCTGGAAAAATATCTGGCAAAAACCGAGACACTGGAAGAACAGACGCTGGAAGAGGCCATCGAGGAAGAGAAGCAAATTCCGGTGGATATCTGTAACCATGCGCTGCTGGTCGGCTTTGGCCGCGTCGGCAGCCTGCTCGGTGAAAAACTGATGGCCGCAGGTATTCCGTTAGTGGTTATCGAAACCTCACGGACACGCGTGGATGAACTGCGCGAACGCGGGATCCGCGCTGTGCTGGGAAATGCGGCCAACGAAGAGATTATGACTCTGGCGCACCTGGATTGCGCCCGCTGGCTGATCCTTACTATCCCGAATGGCTATGAGGCCGGCGAAATTGTCGCTTCCGCCCGCGAGAAGTGCCCGAATATTGAGATTATCGCCCGTGCGCATTATGACGATGAAGTGGAGTACATTACCGAACGCGGCGCCAACCAGGTGGTGATGGGCGAACGCGAGATCGCCCGTACCATGCTGGAACTGTTAGAAACGCCGCCAGCAGGTGAAGTGGTGACGGGGTGACCGTCGTTGCATCGGCTCGTTTGCCTGATGGCGCTTCGCCTATCAGGCCTACGTGATTACACAGATAATGGTAGCAGTAGGCCGGATAAGGCGTTTACGCCGCCATCCGGCATAATGACTTAACGATCCCAGTACGACTCTTCGAGGCTATCCTCACGCTCCGGCAGTCCACGCGTCAGACGCGGAGAGTGCTGGTTCAGTACCTGATAACTCACGCGATTAGCATATTTGCACACCTGGGCCAATGACGAATAGGTCAGCCAGGTGAACTTATGCTTGCTGGAATTCGGTACATTCGAACGATGGTAGCTGTTGGCAGTAATATCGTGCAGCAGCGCCGCCAGCGCGCCGTCGCCTGCGCCGTTGGTATTCATGATCTTTTCCGGCCCGCCCATATACGGGGCGATATGCGAATAGACGCGCAGCGGATTACGACAGTCTTTATGACGCATCGCGCGGCTGAATTCATACTGGTTAAATTCGGCAATCGCCCCCGGCAGCAGCGGGTGCTGGGTTTTGCGTTTGGCTTCCTCTTCGGTAAAGCCCGCCATGTACAGCCCTACCGGTCCGGCAGTACACAGTACCAGATCGACCCAGTCCAGCGCTTTATCAGACGCCAGCAGCGGATCGTTTTCACCGGTTAGCGCTTCGGCCTCTTCTTCATTCATCGCCAGAATTGAGACATTCTCTTTGAGGAAATCCTGCCACCACTGCGGGTTATCGGCGATAACAAATTTGGTTCCAAGCGTCAGCACCACCGGCACATTGTGCTTTTTAGCGTACTCAATGGCCTTCATCGTCGCTTCCGGCATCGGTTCGCCCGGCTTGCAGCGTACAAGATAGGAGGTCAACACCAGCGCCGATGCTCCGGCAATCACCGATTCCGGAATGCTTTCCGCGCGCAGTTGGTTCATGTGCCCTGGGCTGATAGCGAAGGTACGCTCGCCGGACTCGCCAATCAGGGTAAAGCAACGGCCAATCGGCCCGTCAACGCCCTGCAGATAGTTGAGGTCGGTCCGGCTGGAAGTGTTGCACAGATAGCGGTAGGCGTAACTGCCAATCTCAATGTTGCTGCACATCACCCCCAGCAACACCGAACGGTCATCGGCCAGCACGGAGTAGTTGTGCATAGTGTTGCCAATGGTACCACCAGCAAACTGATGGGTGATCAGATTGTCACGAACCAGTTCCCGGTACAACGCCTCCGCCACGTCGTCCTCAATCACCAGTGAATGCCCGGCACTCAGTCCATAACGTTGCACAAATGCATCATCCACTTTCGCTTCAATATCCACCAGCGTCTGATCGATCCCCACCACCCATGCGGCGCTGGTTTCGTTTTCAGGCTGGATTTGTTGCAGAAGCGGATCGCGTGCGTTGACGGGGAAATAATGTTTGGATTTGCGTTTACCGGGAAATTTCATGGCTGTTTTTACGGGTGGCTAACTGAGCGGTGCATGGTAGCACATTCCCCCTGCAACGGCAGAGTTTCAATATCGGACGAATGGATCGCAGTTTCCACGGCGGAAGTTTTTACAATGGGCCGATTTCACAAGGAGCGTTTTATGAAACCGGAAAACAAACTTCCCGTACTGGCGCGCATTTCAGATGAGATGAAGGCGGTGCTGAATGTCCGGCAGGACGATCTGCCGCCCTGGCCGTCCGCCGATGACGTGGTGGCTATGCGCCAACACTACATTCTTGAACGCCGCTTCTGGAACGCGGATGCACCACAAATGCCAACGCGGGAATACACCATCCCCACGCGCTGGGGAGAAGTGACAACGCGCCTGTACAGCCCAACGCAAGACAGTCAGGCCACGCTGTTCTATCTGCACGGCGGCGGTTTTATTCTCGGCAATCTGGATACCCATGACCGCATCATGCGCCTGCTGGCAAGCTATACCCAGTGCACGGTGATTGGCATCGACTATTCCCTCTCGCCTGAAGCGCGTTTTCCGCAGGCCATTGAAGAGACCATTACCGCCTGTCAGTTCTTTTATCAGCAGGCAGACGACTATCAGGTGAATATGACGCGGATTGGCTTTGCCGGTGATTCCGCTGGCGCGATGCTGGCACTCGCCAGCGCGCTGTGGCTGCGCGATAAGCCTATCTCCTGCGGGAAAGTGGCAGGCGTGCTGTTGTGGTATGGCCTGTATGGCTTACAGGACTCGGTGAGTCGTCGGCTGATGGGCGGCGACTGGGATGGTCTCAGCCGCCAGGATTTGGAGATGTACGAAAATGCGTATCTGCATAATACTGACGATCGCGAGTCGCCGTACTATTGCCTGTTCAACAACGACCTGACGCATGAGATGCCGCCCTGCTTTATCGCCGGAGCGGAGTTTGACCCGCTGATCGACGACAGTCGCCTGCTCTTCCAGACGCTGGCGGCGCACCAGCAGCCCTGCGAATACAAAATGTATCCCGGCACACTGCACGCCTTTCTGCATTACTCACGCATAATGAAATCTGCCGATGACGCATTGCGCGATGGCGCGCGTTTCTTTACTCAGCAGATAAGCGCGCAGCGTTAGTTAGCGGTACGCGGCCGTCAGTTTTAGCATCATATCGATATGTTCCGGTGCTGCATTCAGCGCCGGAATATATTCATACTTTTTGCCGCCCGCTTCGAGGAAGATCTCTTTATTCTGCACCGCAATTTCTTCCAGCGTCTCCAGACAATCCGCCGCGAAGCCCGGACACATCACCTGAACATGTGCCGTCCCCTTCTCGCCTAACATTTTCAGCGTTTCGTCGGTGTAAGGCGTCAGCCACGGCTCACGGCCAAAACGCGACTGGAAGGTCATCATCACCTTCTCTGGCGGCAGGCCGAGCGCAGAGACCAGCTCACGAGTGGTGTCGCGACAGCGCTGCGGATAGTCGTCGCCTTCATCAGCAAAACGCTGGGGGATACCGTGATACGACAGCAGCAGTAAATCCGGTTCGCCATGTGTGGCAAACGAGGTGCGCGCGCTGTTCGCCAGCGCGTCGATATAGGCGCTGTCATCGGCATAATCACGAATAAACGAGATCCCCGGAAGACGGCGTTTACGCGCCAGAATACGCGCCAGTTCATCCCAGACGGCGGCAACGGTGGAGCAGGAATACTGCGGGTACAGCGGCAGCACGATAATGTGATCAACATGGTTCGCCAGCAGCTCGTCCACTGCGCTTTCCAGCGACGGCGAGCCATAGCTCATACCCAGTGCAACCGGCGTATCCGGTAATCGCGCAGCAAGTGCCTGCTGCTGTTGACGGCTATAAACCATCAGCGGCGAGCCGCCTTCCATCCAGACAGACTGATAAAGCTTTGCCACGCGCGGAGCACGCAGCGGCAAAATAACACCGCGAAGTAACGGCCACCACAACACGCGAGGCGTATCGACAACGCGTTTATCGCTTAAGAATTGTCGGAGATAGCGTGTTACCGCCGCCGGAGTGGGGGCTTCGGGGGTTCCAAGATTTGCCAGCAGGATACCGGTTTTCGTTTGACGCATTACCGCCTCTTATCGATTCAAATTGTTGATAATTGTAGCGGAAAAGCGAGTAAGAAGAACTAATTGCTGTGAGAGGTAAGACGAGAATTTGCCTGATGGCGCTACGCTTATCAGGCCTACAAAGCAGGAATACAGTTGTAGGCCGGATAAGGTGCTTGCACCGCCATCCGGCAGAACGGCCTTAGCCGAGAATTTTTTCCAGAGCAGCGCGCACTTCAGCGACGGCCTGAGTCCCGTCAACTTTCGCGTATTGGGTATTGCCCGCGGCCGCTTCTTTCTGATAGTAACCAATCAGCGGCGCCGTCATCTGATGATATTCCACCAGACGTTTACGCACGGTCTCTTCCTGGTCATCTTTACGGGTGGTCAGCTCTTCGCCGGTCACATCGTCTTTCCCTTCCACTTTTGGTGGGTTGAATTTGATGTGGTAAACACGACCAGAAGCAGCATGCACGCGACGACCGACGATACGATCAACGATCAGCTCATCCGGCACGTCAAATTCGAGAACATAATCCACTACGATACCCGCGTCTTTCATGGCATCAGCCTGCGGAATCGTGCGTGGGAAACCATCTAACAGAAAACCGTTACGGCAATCTTCCTGCGCGATACGCTCTTTTACCAGCGCGATCACCAACTCATCCGTCACCAGTTTACCGGCGTCCATGATGTCTTTCGCTTGTTTGCCCAGCTCGGAGCCAGATTTCACGGCGGCACGCAGCATATCACCGGTGGAGATTTGCGGAATACCATACTTCTCCATGATGAACTGAGCCTGAGTTCCTTTACCCGCGCCCGGAGCGCCAAGCAGAATGATACGCATTACGAAAATCCCCTTAAAGGTTGTCGATATTTTTAAAAAAGCGCTAAACGATACCACCATCACGCATTTGTCTCAAGGAAGCGGGGTAAGGCTGAAACGGTTAATGAGGGGAAGATGCGCGAAAAAAAAGCCGGATGGCGGTGCAAGCACCTTATCCGGCCTACAAAAGCAGCTTTAACCGTAGGCCGGATAAGCGTCAGCGCCATCCGGCACTACAAGCCGTTATCAGGAAACCAGCAGTTGGTTCATACGGCGGATGAACTGGTTTGGATCTTCGAGCGTGCCGCGCTCAGCAAACAGCGCCTGATCCAGCAGCAGTTCAACCCACTCGTTGAACTTCGCGTCGTCCTGGGTCTCAGCTGTGCGTTTCACCAGCACGTGGTCCGGGTTAAGTTCAAAGATGTATTTCACTTCCGGCACGTTCTGACCCGCAGCGGCAAACAGTTTCGCCATCTGGGTGCTCATTTCGTCCGCGTCGGTAGTGACAATCGCCGGCGTATCGGTCAGACGATGCGTCAGACGCACGTCTTTTACCCGGTCGCCCAGCAGGGTTTTCACACGCTCCACGAACGGCGTCAGCGCTTTTTCCGCTTCTTTCGCGCTTTCATCAACCTCATCGGCCAGCTTGTCGATCGACTCGTCCGCTTTGGCGACGGACTGGAACGCCTTACCATCGAACTCGGTCAGGTAGTTCATCATCCACTCGTCAATGCGATCGGAAAGCAGCAGAACTTCGATGCCTTTCTTACGCAGCAATTCCAGATGCGGGCTGCTTTTCGCCGCTGCATAGCTGTCTGCGGTGATGTAGTAGATTTTCTCCTGCCCTTCTTTCATGCGGGAGACGTAGTCTTCCAGAGAGACCGTCTGCGCAGAAGAGTCGGTATGCGTTGACGCGAAACGCATCAGTTTGGCGATGGTTTCCTGGTTAGCGTGATCTTCCGCCGGACCTTCTTTCATCACCAGACCGAACTGCTGCCAGAACGTCTGGTATTTTTCCGCGTCGTCTTTCGCCAGTTTTTCCAGCATTTGCAGAACACGTTTGGTCAACGCGCTACGCAGATTGCGAGTAACGCTGCTGTCCTGCAGGATCTCACGAGAGACGTTCAGCGGCAGATCGTTAGAGTCGATAAGCCCTCGCACGAAGCGCAGGTAGTTCGGCATGAACTGCTCGGCGTCGTCCATGATAAAGACGCGCTGAACATACAGTTTCAGACCGTGCTTGTGATCGCGGTTCCACATGTCCCACGGCGCCTGAGACGGGATATACAGCAGGCTGGTGTACTCCTGCTTCCCTTCCACACGGTTGTGGCTCCAGGTCAGCGGATCGGTAAAATCATGCGCGATATGCTTGTAAAACTCGTTGTACTCGTCGTCTTTGATTTCCGACTTGTTACGGGTCCACAGCGCCTGAGCCTTGTTGATTTTCTCCCAGGAAACGACGGTTTCGCCATCTTTCTCTTCCTGTTTTTCAATCTCAACCGGCAGTGCGATATGGTCGGAATATTTGCTGATGATGGAACGTACGCGCCAGTCATCGAGGAACTCGTCTTCCCCTTCACGCAGATGCAGCGTGATTTCCGTTCCGCGATCGTCTTTGGTGATATCACCAACGGTGTATTCACCTTCGCCAGCCGACTCCCAGAACACGCCATTCTCCGGCTTGTCGCCCGCGGCGCGCGTGCGGACCGTCACTTTATCCGCCACGATAAACGCGGAATAGAAGCCAACCCCAAACTGGCCGATCAATTGGCTGTCTTTCGCCTGATCGGAGCCCATAGATTCGAGGAAAGATTTGGTCCCGGACTTCGCAATGGTCCCCAGATGATCAATCACATCATCACGGTTCATCCCCACGCCGTTATCGGCAATGGTCAACGTACGCTTATCTTTATCGAAGGAGACGCGCACGCGCAGTTCACCGCCGCCTTCATAGAGGTCCGGGTTCGACAGCGCGCGAAAACGCAGCTTGTCTGCCGCATCGGAGGCGTTAGAGATAAGCTCACGCAGGAAGATTTCTTTATTGGAATACAGAGAATGGATCATCAGATGCAGAAGTTGTTTTACCTCTGACTGAAACCCACGAGTTTCTTGTCCTTTCATGTAGATCTACCTCAACAATGCCATTTTTAATGGTAAAAAACACGTTGTGAGGGAAATGGGGACAACCGCGGGGGATTTCAAGCGGAGGTCGCGAGCGCAACCTCCGTTTGGTCAGAATTTAATCTTGTGACGTCCTGCCAGAGAATGTGACAGCGTGGTGCCGTCCACCATCTCCAGTTCACCGCCGACCGGCACGCCGTGGGCGATACGGCTGGCGTCAACGCCATACTGCGCGCAGAGCTCCGCAATGTAGTTCGCCGTGGCTTCCCCTTCAACCGTTGGGTTGGTCGCGAGAATCACTTCACTGAGCGGCTCTGAAGAGAGGCGTTGCTCGAGTCTGTCGAGACCGATATCATCCGGCCCGATGCCGTCAAGCGGCGACAAATGCCCCATCAGCACGAAGTAGCGCCCGGAAAACTGCCCGGTCTGCTCAATCGCGTAGATATCCGCCGGACTCTCGACCACGCAAATCTGGCCGTTTTCCTGGCGACGCGGATTCGAACAAATATTGCAGACATCCTGTTCAGTGAAGGTGCGGCAATCGGCACAGTGGCCGATTTCCGACATTGCCCGGGTGAGCGCTTGCGCCAGGCGCATCCCGCCGCTGCGGTCACGCTGAAGCAGCGTAAACGCCATGCGCTGCGCCGATTTCGGACCAACGCCCGGCAGACAGCGCAGTGCTTCCATAAGCTGAGTTAACAGCGGGCTGGTTTGCATCAGAACGGCATCTTAAAGCCTGGCGGCAACTGCATACCGGAGGAAACAGAGGCCATCTTCTCTTTCTGGGTCTCTTCAATGCGACGGGCAGCATCGTTGAACGCGGCAGCAACCAGATCTTCCAGCATCTCTTTGTCATCTTCGAGCAGGCTTGGGTCGATCTCCACGCGACGGCAGTTATGCGCGCCATTGATGGTCACTTTCACCAGACCTGCGCCGGATTCACCGGTCACTTCCAGCCTGGCGATTTCTTCCTGCATCTGCTGCATTTTTTCCTGCATCTGCTGGGCCTGCTTCATCAGGTTACCCAGACCGCCTTTACCAAACATAGGCTTCTCTCTCAATCACGTTAAGGGATGACAATCATAAGCGTCGCTTACGATCAAATGGGGCGGATACTCTCTTCATCCAGTTCCGCATCGAAGAATCGACGCAGGGTCTGGATGTTGTTATCCGCAACTATCGACTCGCGCGCCTGCGCAAGTTTCTCTTCATAAATCGCCTGACGCCACTCCAGCGGCGTTCGCACCGCCGGATTATCATCTTCTACGATGGTCAGTTCAACCGTTGATCCTGTCAGCGCACTCAGCGCTTCCGTCAGCTTTTGCTGCGCGCCGCTGGAATTCAGGTGACGCTGGCTGGAACGTAAATGCAGACAGATTGCACTGCCGTTCTCTTCTTTCCAGGCATTGAGCGCGACCTGCTCAACCAGTTTTGGCAGTGAAAGCTGACTCACCTGCGCCGCCCATGGGTCGCGTTCAATCGCTTCTGCCGCCAGCCTGGCTGCAAGTTCCGGCGTTTTCTCATGCTCCAGCGCTTTCTTCAGCGCCTTCGGCGTCGCCACGACCTCTTTCACTTCAGCAACCGGTGTGGTCGCCTTCCAGCGATAAGCTTCTTTCTTCGCCGGAGCTTGTTCGAGCGCAGACGGCGCAGGACGAGCCTGCACGCGTTCTGATACCGAAGCCAGTCTTTCCAGCGCAGCGTTATTCACCGGCCGCGCGCGGGATGCGGCTGCCGGTTCACTCTTTTTTGCTTTGGTTGCTCCCTGCGCACGTTGCAGTTGGTTGCGCGCCGCCAGTACCTGACTGGTGGATTCCGGCAGAGGCACCGCCGGAGCCGGGTGCGCAGGCGTAGACTGCTGCGGCGCCTGAGTCGGCGTCATCACCGCCGTTGGCGCGACAGGGGCAAAAGATTGTCGCGGAACCTCAGGTTCCGGAAGCGGCATACGCGGGTGAAACGCCAGCGCCCGCAGTAAGGTCATTTCAACGCCCATACGTCTGTCCGGCGCGTACGGTAGTTCTTTACGACCAATCAGCAGCGTCTGGTAATAAAGCTGGACGTCAGCAGGCGGCACGATGCGCGCCAGTTCACGCATGCGCACTTCAATCGCCGCCATGTCGTTGCCCAGCGCAGCAGGAGATAGCTGGACCAGCGCGATACGATGCAGCAGTCCCAGCATTTCAACCAGCAGCGCTTCCCACTCGATACCCCGCGCAGCGGCCTCGTTGACCAGTGTCATCACCTTCTCACCGTCGGCGGCTATCACCGCTTCAACCAGCGACAGGGCCTGATCGTCATCCAGCGTGCCGAGCATTGTGCTCACCGCCTGGGTAGAAACCTGACCATCACCGCTGGCAATCGCCTGATCGGTCAAACTCAACGCATCACGCAGGCTGCCATCCGCCGCGCGGGAAAGCAGTTGCAACGCACGCGGTTCATGGGCGATCTGCTCTTCGTTAAGGATGTGTTCAAGCTGATGGCGGATCTGATCAACATCCAGCGCCTTAAGATGGAACTGCAGGCAGCGGGACAAAATGGTCACCGGCAGCTTCTGCGGATCGGTCGTCGCCAGCAGGAATTTGACGTGCGACGGCGGCTCCTCAAGCGTTTTGAGCAGCGCGTTAAAACTGTGGCGAGACAGCATGTGCACTTCGTCGATCAGATAGACTTTGAATCGACCGCGCGCCGGTGCGTACTGGACGTTATCCAGCAGGTCTCGGGTATCTTCAACTTTGGTGCGCGAGGCGGCATCGATCTCGATCAGATCGACAAACCGCCCCTGCTCGATTTCACGGCAGTTATTACACACGCCGCAGGGCGTGGCGGTAATGCCGGTTTCGCAATTCAGTCCCTTTGCCAACAGACGGGCGATGGAGGTTTTACCGACACCCCGGGTACCGGAAAAAAGATATGCGTGGTGAATACGCCCTAACGACAAGCCGTTCGCCAGTGCGGTCAGCACATGTTCCTGGCCGACGACGTCAGCAAAGGTCTGTGGGCGCCATTTTCGGGCTAAAACCTGATAACTCATTGGCTGGCTCTGAAACGCTGGAAGGTGGATTCATAGGGGGGAATGCTAACACAACCTCGCTAATTCAGCGAGGTCATGTCTTCAGGTAATACGTCAGGTGCTGTTGAGCCGATCAGTGTCCCGGGAATGGAACGAGGCTGTAGCAATTGATGCCCTGTTGTGCCAGGCGCTGTTCGCCACCAAGGTCAAACAGATTGATGATGAACGCCGCGTCGGTCACTTCGCCGCCCAGGCGACGGATCAGCTTTACGGTCGCTTCAATCGTGCCGCCGGTCGCCAGCAGATCGTCAACCACCAGCACTTTGTCACCGGCCTGGATCGCATCAACGTGGATTTCCAGCTGATCGGTACCGTATTCCAGTTCATAGCTTTCAGCGATTGTTTCACGCGGCAGTTTACGCGGTTTACGCACTGGCACAAAGCCAACGCCCAGACCCAACGCTACCGGCGCGCCAAACAGAAAGCCGCGTGCTTCGGTACCGACAACTTTGGTAATGCCTGCATTTTTGTAACGCTCAACCAGCAATTCGATGCTGAGCGCATAAGCTTTCGGATCTTCCAGTAAGCTGGTGACATCACGGAAAAGAATGCCCGGTTTCGGGTAGTCCTGAATGCTTTTAATGCTATTTTTGAGAAACTCAAGCTGCTGTGCAGTCGCGGTCATAAGTTAGTGCCTGATTGATACGGTGTTACTTCACGGCGCAGAGAAAAACGGGACTAAAGTGACTTTAACCCAACGCGCCTGTGCTCGAAAACGGTCGAATTTACTGGCTACCGCCCACAATTGCAACCGCAATTATTACGCTTCAGTGCTTTTGTTGCTTTTCGTCAATCACCGGTATTCGCCACATAAATATCAGCAGACAGACCAGGATTACCAGTAGCAGGATCCGCACCCACCACATCGGCGTTAGCCACAGCGATACCGCGAAGGTGATGAGAATCATCACGATCGCGCGGGGCTTAACGCCCGGCGGCATGGCCTTGTATTTCTGCCAGAATCGCAAATAGCTGCCAAACCACGAGCGGTAGAGTAACCAGTCATGGAAACGCGGCGATGAGCGGGCAAAGCACCAGGCAGCCAGTAAGATAAACGGTGTCGTCGGCAATACAGGCAACACGACGCCCAGCGTTCCCAGCACAACCGCCAGCCAACCCGTGATGATTAAAAGGATTCGTTGCATAATAAAGGCATATCGCAAACCAGAACGCTACTTTAGCATAACAGTTATCATTTTCATCGGAGTGTTAAATTGAAAACCGCCATGCTACTGCAAAAGCTGGAAGATCAGCTCGCCCTTCTGCGCCAACGTTGCGCGCCGATGGCGCAGCATGCCACGCTCAGCGCTCGCTTCGATCGCCATCTTTTTCAAACCCGCAGCACTCTGCTCCAGGCCTGCCTGGAAGAAGCGGAAAACCATCTTCAGGCGCTGCGTCAGGCGGTTGAACAGCAGCAACTGCCGCAGGTCGCCTGGCTTGCGGAACATCTGGCGTCGCAACTGGAAGCGATCTCCCGTGAAACCGCCAGCTGGTCACTTCGGGAGTGGGACAGTGCTGCGCCGGGTCTGGCACGCTGGCAGCGCAGGCGCATTCAGCATCAGGAATTTGAACGACGTTTGCAGGAAATGACCGCGCAACGCAAGGCGCGGCTGGCTCAGGCCACCCGCCTGGACGAGCAACAAACGTTGCAACGTGAAGTGGAAATCTATGAGGGTCGTCTGGCGCGCTGTCGTAAGGCGCTCGACAATATTGAACGTGTTCTGACGCGGTTAACCCGCTAATCCCTGGAGTCGCTATGTCACTTGAAAATGCCCCGGATGAGGTCAAACTGGCCGTCGATTTGATTGTCCTGCTGGAAGAAAACCAGGTCGCCCCCGACACGGTGCTGAAAGCGCTGGAAATGGTTAAACGGGACTATGAAAAAAAAGTGGCTCAAACGGCTGACAAGCCTGATTGAGTTGTGCCGGATGGCGGCGCACGCGCCTTATCCGGCCTACAACGGATTAAGTTATGTCTGATGGCGCGCAAACGCCATCAGACATTCGGGAGTTTGATTAGACCGCCGGCGTCGGATCGTCGCCTTTGATCTCACGTTTCACTTCCGTCACCTCATCGCCCTTCTCATTGCGCAGATGCACTTCAAGCTGGTTAAAAGCAATATCAATGTTGTTTTCGCGACACAGGCGATCGATCGACCGGTTCAGTTCATCAACCGTATGGCTACGATCGCGCAGTTCACGCACGTACAGACGCAGCTCGTGATCCAGAGTACTGGCGCCGAAGGTCGTAAAGAACACCGCCGGCTCGGGATCGTGCATCACTTTCGGATGCTCCAACGCGGCCTGAAGCAGGACTTTCTTCACTTTATCCAGATCTGAACCGTAAGCCACACCAATGCGGATCACCAGACGGGTGGTAGTATCGGAGAGCGACCAGTTGATCAGACGCTCGGTTACAAACGCCTTGTTCGGAATGATCACCTCTTTGCGATCGAAATCGGTAATGGTGGTCGCACGGATACGGATCTTGCTGACGGTACCGGAGAACGTGCCGATCGTCACCGTATCGCCAATCCGCACCGGCCGTTCGAACAAAATGATCAGACCCGAGACAAAGTTACCGAAAATCTCCTGCAAGCCGAACCCGAGACCGACCGATAGGGCCGCCGCCAGCCACTGCAATTTATCCCACGATACGCCGAGCGAACCGAAGACCGTCATCGCCCCGACGGCAATGATGATGTAGTTAAGAATTGTGGTGATGGCGTACGACGCCCCCTGACGCATTTTCAGACGCGACAGCACCAGCACTTCCAGCAGACCCGGCAGGTTGCGGATCAGTGCCCAGGCCACCATCGAGGCGATAATGGCAAACAGCAGACTGCCCATCGTCACACTTTTCACCACCGCAGCGCCCGCTTCGGTGCCGTTGTAATGCCAGAGCGTGATGCTGTCGAGATAGCTGAATACGGTGATCAGATCGGACCAAATCGCCCAGAACATCACCGCGAACAGTGAGACCATCAACAGCATGGTGATACGCAACGTTTGCTGGTTCACCTGCTCCAGCGCGATGGTCGGTTCCTCCTGCGGCTCCGCGCCTTCGGCCCCTTCCTTCACCAGATTCTGTCGACGCGCCAGCGCACGACGCCAGGCGATACGCCGCGCGGCGACGCTCAATCCACGCAGCACCGTCTGGTAGAGCAGATTCCAGATGATGACCAGATAAACGGTCTCAATCCAGCGGCCCGAAAGGCGCAGTGTGGTGTAGAAGTAGCCGGTTGCCGTCAGCACCATCAGCGCAATCGGGATGATTGACAGGATGGTGATCGTCACCAGGCGCAGGCCATGCGACTCTTTATCACGCCAGCTTTCGCGACACATCGGCCACACCAGAAAGGCGATCAACAGCAGGTTGAGGAAAATCATCGCCTGCCCCAACACATCGTCCATCAAATGCAGCGGAGAAAGTTCAGCCACCACGGACCAGAAGTGCAGCGGCAGCAGCGCCAGGCTGATGCGCACAATCTGGCGACGCCAGTGGCTGGTCAATTGCGCGGGCATACCGAAATGACGAATCGCTACCCCGTCTTTCTCGAGCACTTTCCAGCACAGACCAAAGACCAGCCAGAAGATGGCCAGTTTTTTACTGAATGCCCACAGCAGGTCGCTGATGTTCAGTTGCATCGTCAGCAAAATCAGGCCAACGGCCAGGATCAGCAGGCATACCGGCAGCGCGCGGATCAGATCGATCAGAATCGCTTTCGGCGTGTTTAGCTGACTGTCATTGCGCAACGTTCCTACCGCGGCAGCGAGTTTCTGCTGATACGCTTTCAGCCACTTCAGACGCCAGCGAATCAGCCCGGCAATCAGCAGCAGCGGCAATCCGGCCAGGAATGCGATAAACACCGCCGGCCACGCTTTTTCCCAGTTCACCGTAATTTTCATCGACTTGAACTGATCTTTCAGCGACTGTGGGAAGGCTTTGATCCAGTCCCAGTCCATTGGCCGGTTGCTGTTCACCCAGAAGATTTGCTGGGTCAGGATCTCTTTCAGGCTTTTCGAGACGCTCATTAACTGCTGCTGATTAATTTGCAGGTTAATGGCCATCATAAGCTGATTACCCAGCTGCTTGTTAAGCTGGTCGAGCAGTTCGCGGCGCATATCAACAACCTGCAACAGCGCGTCGTGGACTTCATCATTCACTTCGTTACTGTGGCCCTCTTCCAGCCTGGCCACGAACGCATCGTTCTGGAACAGCGCGTCACGCTGTTGGTTGACTTCGAACTGCTCCAGACGCAGGTCCGCAATGCGGTTGGTCATGTCCGAGAGTTCGTCCGCCGACGGCAGCGTTTGCTGCTGTTGATAGAGAATACGCGACAGCAGCAGACTGCCTTTCAGCACCGCGATTTGTTCTTTGATATTACGTTCGGATTGCAGCGCACGGTCCAGCCAGTTTTTGACCTTGATGTTTTGCTGCATCAGCGAATTGCCATTTTCCGTCGCAGTGATCAGGCGCTGGCTGAGCTGATGGTTGATTTCCAGCTCCTGTTTCACCAGCGGATTCGCCTGGATCCGCGCGGTTTCATCCGGCGAAATGGCCTCCTGCGCCGTTTTTTCCGTTAAGGTCAAACGCTTGCTGTTGACCGCCTCCTGCAACAACTGCATCTGATGCTCGAGCCGGTTGCTGTTTGCGGTGACATAATCGCGCTGCTTTTGCAGGGTGTCCTGCAACACCGTATTGCCTTCCAGGCTCTTACGTTGTTGATCGATCTGAGCATTCAGTAACGCTTGCTGCGCCTGTAACAGCACCTGCTGAGTTGGTCGCAATGCCGCTTCACCCACATTGGTGCCATCCAGTCGATTGCGGATCTGCTGAAGTTGTTGAGAGGCGGTGTACATTGCATTTTGTACACGTTCTGGCTGCGTTTGCAGAGAAACCAACTGGCTGTTATAGGTGGCGAGATCGTTTTGTGCGTTCTGTAAATCATCCAGTACCTGCGCCACGCGCAGTTCTAACTGGCGTAACGAAAGCGTACTGAGCGTCTTACGCGTTTCATCATCGTTATCCACATCGCTGAGGGCATTCAGGGCTTCTGTCGCCTGACGCATTTTTTCCGGCGCCTGTGCCACGCGCTGACGAAGCTGAGTCGTCTCGTCTTTCACCCGCTCGATTTTTTCCAGCGTTGCGATGGTCTCGATGAGATCCTGCTGAACCAGTTTATCCTGCGCGGAAAGATCTTTCTGCTTATTGAGCGTATCCAGTTGGCTTTGAACGTCCGCCTTCGACGGCAAATCGCTGTTTGACGCCGCACGGGCAAGCGCCAAAGACTGGCAGGACAGCATCAGGATGAAAACAGCCACCGTGATGAAAACAAGGTGCTGTGCACGTTTATAGAGCTGCAACATAGTCATGTGAATGAAGGTTTCTGAACCGAAAAGACGACCGAAAATAGTCAACGAGCAAGAATATCACGGCTCTGTCAGACAGAATAGCGGCAGAGAAACCGTCCAGGATAATTCCTGGAGTCGCGTCAGGAGGTTGCGTCGGGCCCTGCCGAGCGCAGTGTGGGACAAAATGTTAACATTTCAAGCAACACGGCAACGTAATCCCGCGCTTCTTTTTTGAGATCAAACGATTGTGGGGCGAAGAGCCAGTTTTCCATCAGGCCAGAAACCGTGGCGCGCATCATCACCGCCGCCCGGCGCGTAAGCAAATTTTCAGGCAACATTTTTGAATTAATACAATGCATTAATGTTTGCTCGATACGATCATAGCTTTCGAGACAGATGTTTCTTTGCGCCTGCTGAACTATAGTCATTTCTCCCACAAATTCACATTTGTGGAATATAATCTCCATCAATAAACGTCGCCGTTCTTCTGTCACGGTAGATTCAAGGAGATGAACGAGAATTTCTCTTAACACTGATAGTGGATCGTCGGGGAATTTTGCCTGATACTCAGTCTCAAGCTCACCAATACTGGATTCTGATAGTTCCCAGATTTCACTAAATAAATCCGACTTGTTTTTGAAATGCCAATAGATTGCACCGCGAGTGACTCCAGCGGCTTTTGCAATCTCCGCCAGCGAGGTGGAAGATACCCCTTGCTGTGAGAACAACCGTAGCGCTACATCCAGGATGTGTTGTCGTGTTTCCTGCGCTTGTTGTTTGGTTTTTCGTGCCATATGTCGGTGAATTTACAGGTGTTAGATTTACATACATTTATGGATGTATGTACCATAGCACGACGATAATATAAACGCAGCAATGGGTTTGTGGACTTTTGACCATTGATCAATTTGAAATCGGACACTCGAGGTTTACATATGAACAAAAACAGAGGGTTTACGCCTCTGGCGGTCGTTCTGATGCTCTCAGGCAGCTTAGCGCTTACAGGATGTGACGACAAACAGGCCCAACAAGGGGGCCAGCAGATGCCAGAAGTTGGGGTTGTGACGCTCAAAACCGAACCTCTACAGATCACAACTGAACTCCCGGGTCGCACCAGTGCTTTCCGTATTGCGGAAGTTCGTCCTCAGGTGAGCGGTATTATCCTGAAGCGTAATTTCGAGGAAGGTAGTGATATCGAAGCAGGAGTGTCTCTCTATCAGATTGATCCTGCGACTTATCAAGCCACTTATGAAAGCGCGAAAGGCGATCTGGCGAAAGCACAGGCCGCAGCCAGCATCGCTCAGGTAACGGTTAACCGTTATAAAAAGCTGCTGGGAACGCAGTATATCAGTCAACAAGATTACGATCAGGCGCTGGCCGATGCGCAACAGGCGAATGCCGCCGTCGTTGCCGCGAAAGCCGCGGTCGAAACAGCACGCATTAACCTGGCGTATACCAAAGTAACCTCTCCGATTAGCGGCCGTATTGGTAAATCCGCCGTGACGGAAGGGGCCCTGGTGCAGAACGGTCAGGCAACCGCGCTGGCAACCGTGCAGCAGCTCGATCCTATCTATGTTGACGTGACGCAGTCGAGCAACGACTTCCTGCGTCTGAAACAAGAACTGGCTAACGGAACGCTGAAACAGGAAAACGGCAAGGCGAAAGTCGAGCTGGTGACCAGTGACGGTATCAAGTTCCCGCAGTCCGGTACGCTTGAATTTTCAGACGTGACCGTCGATCAGACCACCGGTTCCATTACCTTACGCGCCATCTTCCCTAACCCGGATCACACCTTACTGCCGGGCATGTTTGTCCGCGCACGTCTGGAAGAAGGGACCAACCCGACTGCATTGCTGGTGCCGCAACAAGGTGTGACCCGTACGCCGCGCGGTGATGCAACAGCACTGGTTGTGGGGGCTGACGACAAAGTGGAAACCCGTCAAATCGTTGCCAGTCAGGCGATTGGCGATAAATGGGTGGTCACTGACGGACTTAAATCTGGCGATCGCGTCATTATCTCTGGTTTGCAAAAAGTTCGCCCTGGCGTGCAGGTAAAAGCGCAGGAAGTAACATCTGACAATCAACAACAAGCCGCGAACGGTGGCAAGTCAGAGCAAACAAAGTCTTAACTTAAACAGGAGCCGTTAAGACATGGCTAAGTTTTTTATCGATCGCCCTATCTTTGCATGGGTTATCGCCATCATCATCATGCTGGCAGGGGGTCTCGCGATCCTCAAATTGCCGGTGGCGCAATATCCGACGATTGCTCCACCTGCAATCACGATCTCTGCGAGCTATCCTGGCGCTGATGCGAAAACGGTTCAAGATACCGTGACGCAGGTTATCGAACAAAATATGAACGGTATCGATAACTTGCTCTATATGTCCTCAACCAGTGACTCTTCAGGTACCGTTCAGATTACGATTACCTTTGACTCCGGGACAGATGCGGATATCGCTCAGGTTCAGGTTCAGAACAAGCTGCAACTGGCAATGCCGTTACTTCCGCAGGAAGTACAGCAACAGGGCGTGAGCGTTGAGAAATCCTCCAGTAGCTTCCTGATGGTTATGGGGATGATCAGTACTGACGGCTCTATGACTCAGGAAGATATCGCAGACTATGTTGGTGCAACCGTAAAAGATCCGGTCAGCCGTACCAGCGGCGTGGGTGACGTCCAGCTGTTCGGTGCGCAATATGCTATGCGCATTTGGATGGATCCGACCGAGCTAAATAAATACCAGTTAACGCCGGTAGACGTTATTACGGCAATCAAAGCGCAGAACGCCCAGGTTGCAGCCGGTCAGCTAGGTGGCACGCCACCGGTAAAAGGTCAGCAGCTTAACGCATCCATTATTGCTCAAACGCGTCTGACCTCGACCGAAGAGTTCGGCAAAATTTTGCTGAAAGTGAATCAGGATGGTTCTCGGGTTCGCCTGAGTGATGTCGCACGTATTGAACTCGGTGGCGAGAACTATGATGTCATCGCGAAATTCAATGGGCAGCCAGCATCAGGTTTAGGGATCAAACTGGCAACAGGTGCAAACGCGCTGGATACTGCAAACGCAGTACGCGCGACAATTGCAAAACTGGAGCCTTTCTTCCCGCACGGTCTGAAGGTCGTTTACCCTTACGATACAACCCCTTTCGTTAAAATCTCGATTAACGAAGTGGTGAAGACGCTGGTTGAAGCTATCGTACTGGTATTTATTGTTATGTACCTGTTCCTGCAAAACTTCCGCGCAACGCTGATTCCTACCATCGCCGTTCCGGTCGTTCTGTTGGGCACATTTGCCATACTCGCGGCATTTGGTTTCTCAATAAATACGTTAACCATGTTTGGTATGGTTCTCGCGATAGGCCTCCTGGTCGATGATGCCATCGTTGTTGTTGAGAACGTCGAACGCGTTATGGTTGAAGAGGGATTACCGCCTAAAGAAGCAACGCGGAAATCGATGGGCCAGATTCAGGGCGCCCTGGTCGGTATCGCAATGGTATTGTCAGCGGTATTTATTCCAATGGCTTTCTTTGGCGGTTCAACCGGTGCGATTTATCGCCAGTTCTCGATTACCATCGTTTCGGCAATGGTACTTTCTGTTCTGGTGGCGATGATCCTGACCCCTGCTCTTTGTGCCACCATGCTTAAGCCTGTTGCCAAAGGCGATCATGGAGAAGGCAAAAAAGGCTTCTTCGGCTGGTTTAACCGCATGTTCGATAAGAGCACGCACCACTACACCGACAGCGTGGGCAACATCCTGCGCAGTACGGGTCGTTACTTGCTGCTGTATCTGATCATCGTGGTCGGCATGGCGTTCCTGTTCGTTCGTTTGCCAAGTTCCTTCCTGCCGGATGAAGACCAGGGGGTATTCCTGACCATGGCGCAACTTCCGGCTGGCGCAACGCAGGAACGTACGCAAAAAGTCCTTGATGAAGTAACGGACTATTATCTGAAGGACGAAAAAGCCAACGTCAATTCTGTGTTTACCGTCAACGGCTTTGGATTCTCAGGTCGTGGTCAAAACACCGGTCTTGCTTTTATTTCTCTCAAAAATTGGGAGGATCGTCCGGGTGAAGAAAACAAGGTGCCCGCCATTGCAGAACGTGCAAGTGCCCACTTTGCCGCCATTAAAGATGCAATGGTGTTTGCCTTTAACCTGCCAGCAATTGTGGAACTGGGTACTGCTACCGGTTTTGACTTCCAGTTAATTGACCAGGCTAACCTGGGTCATGACAAACTCACGCAGGCGCGTAACCAGTTGTTTGGCGAGATTGCAAAACATCCCGATCTGCTGGTTGGTGTTCGCCCTAACGGTCTGGAAGATACCCCGCAGTTCAAGATTGATATCGACCAGGAAAAAGCACAGGCTTTGGGCGTTTCCATTAGCGATATTAATACTACGCTGGGCGCCGCATGGGGCGGTAGCTACGTGAATGACTTTATCGACCGCGGTCGTGTGAAGAAAGTTTACGTGATGTCCGAAGCCAAATACCGCATGCTGCCGGACGATATTGGGAACTGGTATGTGCGCGGCAGTGATGGTCAGATGGTACCGTTCTCTGCATTTTCATCATCGCGTTGGGAGTACGGTTCACCGCGTCTGGAACGCTATAACGGTCTGCCATCGATGGAAATCTTAGGTCAGGCGGCACCAGGTAAGAGTACTGGGGAAGCCATGGCAATGATGGAAGAGTTGGCCAGTAAGCTGCCATCCGGTATCGGCTATGACTGGACGGGGATGTCCTATCAGGAACGCCTGTCCGGCAACCAGGCCCCTGCCCTGTATGCCATCTCGCTGATCGTCGTCTTCCTGTGTCTGGCGGCGCTGTATGAGAGCTGGTCTATCCCGTTCTCCGTTATGCTGGTGGTTCCGCTGGGGGTTATTGGTGCCTTGTTGGCCGCAACCTTCCGTGGGTTAACGAACGACGTTTACTTCCAGGTGGGCCTGCTCACCACCATTGGCTTGTCGGCGAAGAACGCGATATTGATCGTCGAATTCGCCAAAGATCTGATGGATAAAGAGGGTAAAGGCCTGGTAGAGGCTACACTGGAAGCGGTCCGTATGCGTTTACGTCCGATCCTGATGACCTCTCTGGCGTTCATTCTGGGCGTTATGCCGTTGGTTATCAGTTCCGGTGCGGGTTCCGGTGCGCAGAACGCCGTAGGGACTGGCGTAATGGGCGGGATGGTCACCGCGACGGTTCTGGCTATCTTCTTCGTTCCGGTCTTCTTTGTGGTGGTTCGCCGCCGCTTCAGCCGCAGAAATGAAGATATTGAGCACAGTCATTCTGTCGAACATCACTGATACCCATCAGATAAAAGGCCGCGCAAGCGGCCTTTTTTTCGAATGAAATCAGCCAAAGGGCTTATTGATACTTTGTTGACTTTTGGTTGCGAGTAATAAAGGTTATAATCCACAAGAGGATGAAGGCTATTTCTGGCCATTTGGCTTAGGGCTTATTCCCTGCTTAATAACTCATTATTAAGACAATTCCTGGGGATAAGTCTGACTCTGGTTTTGCCACAGTCATTGATGAGGATGAAAAGAGAAGATAATCTGATGAATTTCAAAATAATCACGTAATTATCTCATTCCGGAATGGGTTGGCGACATGCTATAATGGGAAAAATGTACAAACCTTCACTTTCTTGCGTATTAAACTAATTGTAATTTTTCGTAATATAACGATGAAATCTTTTTTAGAGTAGATTATAGTTAAATCATCAGGCGTAGAAGGTAAGCTCCAGGTCAGTTTAGTTGTACCCATCCCGAAGGTGTTCGGTTAGTTCAAGCCACTAAGAAGGGGATGCGTTATGGATGAATACTCACCCAAAAGACATGATATAGCGCAGCTTAAATTTCTTTGTGAAACGCTTTATCACGACTGTCTTGCAAACCTTGAAGAAAGCAATCATGGCTGGGTTAACGACCCAACCTCGGCAATCAACCTTCAACTCAACGAACTGATAGAGCATATTGCAACCTTCGCACTTAATTATAAAATTAAGTATAATGAGGACAATAAGCTGATTGAGCAGATTGATGAATATCTGGACGACACATTTATGTTGTTCAGCAGTTATGGCATTAATGCGCAGGATCTGCAGAAATGGCGGAAATCCGGTAATCGCTTGTTCCGCTGCTTTGTGAATGCCACCAGGGCTAATCCTGTTAGTTTGTCTTGTTAAAAATTATTACAATCATAGGTAAGATTTATGTCCGATAAACCATTAACTAAAACTGATTATTTGATGCGTTTGCGACGCTGTCAGACAATTGACACGCTTGAGCGCGTGATCGAGAAAAATAAATATGAATTGTCTGACAATGAATTGGCTGTATTTTACTCAGCCGCCGATCACCGTCTTGCAGAATTGACGATGAATAAACTTTACGACAAGATTCCTTCCTCCGTCTGGAAATTCATCCGTTAATTTGATAACTGTCGCATCAGGAAATACGGACCATCTCCTGGGGAACATTTTTCATACTCGCAATAACAATAGAATGACTATTGTGACTTATGTCACAATCCAGGTTGGGGAACGTTCCCTGATTATCACTGACCCTCTACTGTGTTGCCTTACCGGTGAACAGTCAGAGAGCGCAGAATGAGTGACGAGAAACAGAAAATGATAGCGGGTGAGCGTTATCGCCCGGCAGATGAAACCCTGCGCCATGACAGGTTGCAGGCGCGTCGATTCGTTCACCGCTACAATCTCACCACCCCGGATGAAAAGGCTGAACGCCTGGCAATCCTCAGTGCCCTGTTGGGCCAGTGTGACCGACCTTACATTGAGCCGTCATTTCGCTGTGACTACGGTTACAATATCTTTCTGGGTAAAGACTTTTATGCCAATTTCGACTGCGTCATGCTTGACGTCTGTCCGATTCATATTGGTGATAACTGTATGCTGGCTCCTGGTGTTCATATCTATACCGCCACGCATCCGCTGGATGCGACAGAGCGCAATAGTGGGCTGGAATTCGGCAAGCCCGTCACGATTGGCAATAATGTCTGGATTGGTGGGCGCGCGGTCATTAATCCCGGCGTCAACATTGGTGACAACGTGGTTGTCGCCTCCGGCGCGGTGGTGACCAAAAACGTCCCAGCTAACGTGGTGGTAGGCGGTAACCCGGCACGGATTATCAAAACCCTGTAAACAGAATTGTAACTGTTATGATAAATTGTGGTTAATCTGTTACTTTCTTCACGCTAATCGCCCACTTAAAATGGGGCGTTCCCCTGTAAGTAGCGAAAATCTCGAAGGCAAAAAATGACAGAAATACAACGCCTGCTCACCGAAACCATCGACGACCTGAACGTTCGTGAGAAGCGCGATAATAAGCCCCGCTTTAGCATCAGCTTTATTCGCAAGCATCCTGGTTTGTTTATTGGGATGTACGTCGCCTGGTTTGCCACGCTGGCGGTGATGCTGCAATCAGAAACGCTGGTCGACTCCGTCTGGCTGCTGGTCGTGCTGTTTGTCATCCTCAACGGCTTTTTCTTTTTTGATGTTGCCCCGCGCTATCGCTATGAAGACATTGACGTACTGGATTTCAGGGTGTGTTACAACGGCGAGTGGTATAACACCCGGTTTGTACCTTCCGCGTTGATTAATACCATCCTTCACTCCCCGCGCGTCGATGATGAACATAAAGCACAATTACAGAAGATGGTGACGCGTAAAGGCGAGCTTTCGTTTTACGATATCTTCACCCTTGCCCGCGCAGAAACCGCGCCATAATCCGTTTGTGTTGCCGGATAGTCATTTCCCCTATCCGGCCTCTCCTTTCTTTAACGCCGTTTTTTTCTTCCCTGTACCGCTTTAAAACGCGGATTACTCTTACAAATCACATATAACCGCCCTTTGCGCTTTACGATCTGACAGTCTGGATGGCGCTGCTTTGCACTACGTAATGAATTCAAGACCTGCATGTTATCCTCATCAACCGATAAAACAGTGTTATAATATAACATCACTTTATCGCTGAATGTATCGCAGTTCAATCCTTTCGACCTTTACACCGGTTTTTTCGTTGTGAAAACGACAGAAATCCACGCTTTCATCAAAAACTTTGTAGATTAACGACATCATTTACAGGGCTTTTTTCGCGATCGGATATACTTTCTCTACAATGCGTTATTAAGGATATCTTCGTGAGAACACGACATCTGGTCAGTCTGGTGACAGGAGTACTTATCCTCTCCGTATTGCTTCCGGTTGGGCTAAGTATTTGGCTCGCGCATCGCCAGGTCGAAAAGAAATTCATCGAAGAGCTGAATACCTACTCAGTGCGCGTCTCGGAACGTACAGAACGTGTGGTAACTCAGGCGAAGCAGGCATTACAGCAGATTAACGCCGTGAAAAGCGCACCGTGCTCACGGGAACACTTACTGGCTATGCGGCGGATCTCCTTCAGTTATCGTTATGTCCAGGAAGTATTGTACCTGCAAAACAACATGCCCCGCTGCTCATCCCTGGAGCAGGAAAGTCATACCACCACATTTCCTCCCCCCATGAAAATCACCAACGATGGCTACCGCGCATGGTTTACCGCGCAAAACGATCTGGGGATCGAGCGCGATATGGCAGCGCTGGGCTATGGCGACTATATCGTGATGATTGATCCCGCATCGTTTATCGACGTGGTTCCTTTTGGCGCCTGGCAGATAGATGTCGCGATTATCGGCGTAAAACGCAATACCGTCATTGCCAGCAGCAGTGCGCTTGCACCGAATATCCTGCAATTCACACAGGAACCCACGCCTCGCCATCTGGAAAGTCATGGCATTATTTATGAGGTTCGCCCCTTCCCGGAAATGGGCATTACCATCGTCAGTTGGTCGTCTACCCTTCCACTGCAAAAAATCTGGTACAGGCAGGCGCTGATCTGGGTTCCCGCCGGCATCCTGATCGGTCTGTTGGCCGCTGCTTTTATTCTGCGTATTCTGCGCCGTCTCCAGTCGCCGCATCACCGGCTGCAGGATGCTATCAACAACAGGGACATCAAGGTTCACTACCAGCCCATCATTTCGTTATCGACCGGAAAAATAGTCGGTGCCGAAGCGCTGGCGCGCTGGCCACAAGCCGATGGCAGTAACCTGTCACCCGATATTTTCATCACTCTGGCCGAACAGACCGGTCTAACCGAACAACTTACCCGCTTAATTATCGAGACGGTGTTTGAGGATATGGGGAAATGGTTGAAGCAACATCCCGATCAGCATATTTCCATTAATATTGAGGCTGCGGATCTCACTTCTGAAAAACTCCCGACGCTACTCAGTAAACTGCTTAACCGGTATCAGCTTGCCCCCTCACAGATTGCTCTCGAACTGACGGAACGGGGATTTGCCGATCCGAAGACCAGTTCGCCATTCGTTGCCCGCTACCGCAAGGCAGGACATGCCATCTACATTGATGATTTTGGCACCGGCTATTCCAGCCTTAGCTATTTGCAGAATCTGGACGTGGACATTCTGAAAATCGACAAATCGTTTGTCGATGCGCTGGAGTACAAGAACGTGACGCCGCATATCATCGAAATGGCCAAAACGCTGAAGCTGAAAATGGTCGCGGAAGGGATTGAAACAGCAAATCAGGAAGACTGGTTGCGCCAGCACGGCGTCCATTACGGGCAGGGCTGGCTGTACAGCAAGGCGCTGCCCAAAGAGGCGTTTATTCTGTGGGCGGAAAAACATTTATAACGCAGAGATGGCTGGCGGCACGCCGCACAGCCAGTCACGCTAGTCGTCGATAATGGGTGAGAATCCGCCGTAAATCATACGTTTACCATCAAACGGCATCGACTCACCAAACTCTTTCATGCGCGGATCGGACATCATCTTCTGATTCGCCGCATCCCGCACTTCTTTCGACGGGTACTCAATCCAACTGAATACAACCTCTTCGTGCTCCTCGGCTTTCACCGCCATACGGAAATCGGTGACTTTGCCATCTGGCACATCGTCGGCCCAGCATTCCACAATGCGGAGCGCACCAAATTCCTTGAACAGCGGGGCTGCTTTTGCCGCCATCGCCTTATAAGCCTCCTTGTTTTCGGCAGGTACGGCAAGGACAAATCCATCCACATACTTCATGAGAAAAACCTCCGAAGTCCACTGCACGGCAAGGCCATTCCAGCCGCGTCAGTCGAGAGTAAGTGTAGTCGCCCTCTCCTTTCTATGCTGTCTGAATCCGTGCCCGGGGTTTATAGCGAAACCACGGCAGACAGATCTGGATCAACGGCCCAATCGCCAGCGCATACAGCACGGTTCCAACGCCAAGCGTGCCGCCGAGCAGCCAGCCGCTTAATAAAACAGAGACTTCTATCGCGGTACGGATGGTACGCACCGACCATCCTGTGCGAGCATGAATACCGGTCATCAGACCGTCTCTTGGCCCGGCACCAAAGCCTGCGCCAATGTACATGCTCGTCGCCAACGCATTCACCACAACGGCGGCCACCAAAATGATGCTGCGCACGACGAGGGAAGAAAACGCCGGCATCACTGCCAGCGCCGCATCGGCGGCGAGCCCGATCACAATCACATTACTGAGGGTTCCCAACCCTGGGCGTTGACGCAGGGGGATCCACAGCAACAGTACCAGCGCACCGACGATAATCATGACTACGCCAATCTTCATCGACAACAGATTCGCCAGCCCCAGATGAAACACGTTCCACGGATCGGCGCCTAAATCCGCACGCACAAACATCGCGGTTGATATCCCATACAGAGCCAATCCAAAGTAAAGTTGAACCAGACGACGCCCCATTTTCACCCTCCCCGTTCAGATAACATTCATCTTCTCTATAATTGGCATTATGATTAATGACCAGTTTTGAAAAAGTGGACTGCCATGTCATCACGTCGTTACGGAAGTCAATCTCTTCAGCGCCTGCTCGGACACTGGCAGGACAGCGCATCAAGAACCCCGCTCTGGCGGCAACTGGCAGAAGCGCTGCGTCTACTGATCCTTGACGGACGCCTGGCACTCGACAGCCGTTTGCCCGGAGAACGCGAACTGGCTGCGGTACTCGACGTCAGTCGCACTACTGTGGCCAGCGCGCTGGCGCAACTGCGGGAAGAGGGATATCTGGAAAGTCGGCACGGAAGTGGATCGCGCGTGATTCTGCCGGGCCATATCCGCGAAGTACCAACACGCGCCGGAACCACGATGGCATTGGATCTCTCTACCGCCGCCCTCAGCGCCGGGCCTGAAATCCATCAGGCTTATCAGCAGGCGCTGTGTGCTATGCCTCCGCATTTGCTGACGTCGGGCTATCAGCCGCAGGGATTACTCTGCTTGCGAGAATCGCTCGCCCGTCATTACTGTGCGCGAGGCCTGCCGACAACGGCGGATGAAATCATGGTAGTTAACGGTGCGGTCAGCGGTCTGGCGTTGATTCTGCGCTTGCTCACTGGACCCGGCGATCGCGTGGTGGTCGATCATCCGACATATCCACTGGCCATTGCCGCCATCCAGGGAGCCTCCTGTCGACCCGTGGGTGTGTCATTGCCCGCGGAAGGTTGGGATACGGATGGACTGGCCGCGACGATCGCCCAGACCTCGCCAAGAATGGCCTATCTGATGCCAGATTTTCACAATCCCACCGGGCGGTGTATGAATGAGGAAACGCGGCAGGCCATCGCGGATATCGCCGTCCGTACACGGACGACGCTGGTCATCGACGAAACGATGGTGAATCTTTGGTACGACGCTCCGCCGCCCCCGCCGTTGGCGGCTTATCATCGCGATGCTCCGGTAATTATGCTGGGTTCGGCAGGCAAGAGTTTCTGGGGAGGGCTGCGTCTGGGCTGGGTGCGTGCGCCATCACGTACTATCGCCGCACTGGTACAGACGCGGGATACGGTCGATCTGGGCTCACCGGTCATCGAACAACTGGCCACCACGTGGCTGCTGGATAATGCCGATTCTTTTTTGCCGCAGCGTAGACAACGGTTAGCCGCACGGCGCGCACTCTGTGACACGCTGATGCGTAAGCACTTTCCCGAGTGGCGCTATCAGCAACCGCAGGGGGGATTATCTTTTTGGGTGGAATTACCGGATACGCTGGCGACGATTTTTGCCACGCGAGCGGAAAGCGTCGGGATTCAACTGGGTACGGGCACCCGCTTTGGGCTCGCAGGCGCGTTTGATCGTTTCTTACGCATGCCATTCGCCTTGCCGGAAGAACCTCTGCGCTCGGCATTTAGCACCCTGGAACCGCTCTGGGAAACACTGCGTCTACAGTCCGGCAGCGGTAAGGTGCGTAAGATTATTTAATGCTGGCGGGGAACCGGAAAACCTTTAAGGGAAATAATGAAGTTATCCCCCTCTTTCTTTATTTTGGCACCGGCATCACACCAGTCTGAGGCAATGCGAAAAAATTCATCGCTGCCGACGTTCCAGCTCAGGCAAACATGCTTAACATAACCCGAGCGGAGAAGTTCACAGGCTTCGCCATAGTTACTGGCGATGGAGAGCGTTTGCTGTTTCATTTTTTCTTCTTCAGTAGTCTGCGCAAGGCTTTGATTTCTTTAGGAGTCAATGGCTCAACAATTGACTCTTCCGTGTGCTGGCTATCGATATCGCCAACCGAGACCCCCGCCTCTGCCGCAACATCGAAGGCAATCAGCAGCAGTTTTTCTGTCGTGATACTTAAATTCTCATTATTCACTTCAGCGTAATGACGAAGTTTTTCTTTTAACGTCTCATCAATTTTGACATTCAGTACTGCAGTAGCCATCGTAAGAATCCTTGTGGACAGGCAAAACACGTCTCTGGCGACGACAGATCGCCACGGCGTGATAAGAGGATCGGGCAGCAAGATTTAACATCCCAAAAACACTCTGCCAGCATTTGATGACAAAAAAATGACAAAACCATGACAACGACAAGAAGAGAAACGAAGATGTGATGCCGGACGGCACAAATGGGTGGGGGCCCTGCCAGCTACATCCCGGCACACGCGTCATCTGCCTTGGCTGCTTCCTTCCGGACCTGACCTGGTAAACAGAGTAGCGTTGCGGGAGAACCAACAGAGCCCCCATTGAGAGCGTTGTTAACCAACGCGCAGGCGCATTATCACTGCTGCCCCCTGTAATTGCAAGCCATCAGCGGTCAGATGCTGGTTTCTTGCGCAATGGAACTTCCCGTGTCCGCCATTCCAGATTATGCTGAAGGATTACCGCAGGAAGAAACCATGGACAGACAAGACACATTCCCCCAGCGCGTCTGGCACATTGTTGCCTCCATTCCCGAAGGCAGCGTTACCACCTATGGCGATGTCGCGATGCTCGCAGGGTCTCCGCGCGCGGCCAGGCAGGTTGGTGGCGTGCTTAAACGCTTACCCGAAGGCAGCACCCTGCCCTGGCATCGGGTTGTGAATCGACACGGCGTCATTTCACTAACCGGTCCCGATCTGCAACGACAGCGGCAGGCATTACTGGCGGAAGGCATTATGGTTTCCGGGAGCGGACAGATCGATTTGCAGCGGTATCGCTGGAATTATTGACCCTCTCCAGATGGAGAGGGTCAGACAGGCCTTAGTACTGCGTCGGGGCAGGAACCGCAGAAGACGGATTCACTTGTGTCGGCGAGGTTGAAGGCACAGTCGTCGCTGCCCCACCGCTTGCCTGCACAGGAACTTCCGTCTGCTGGACCGGTACCAGCGTCAGATCGGCTTTCGTGCCGCCCTGGTTGATGACCGGCTGAACGGTATCGGTAATAAACACCAGTTTGTCATTCACCGTAATTGCCGCACTCAGCAGAATGCGGGCATTCGGCTGCACATCAGCCGGGTTAAACGGCAGAACGAAGCTGAATGGCGCCTGTTTCCCTTCGGTACGAACCGCTTTCTGGGACAGAACTTTCGATGGCGCATCAGCCAGCGACGCATCCGACAAGGTTACGGTCAGTACGGCGTCTGGCGGCAATGCCACTTTCTGACGGATCCATACGGTACCCGAGACATTAGGTTGTGCAATCACAGGCTGTGCGGCCGTGGCTGAAGTGTTTGGGTTCGGCGCTGGCGTCTGGATATCAGCGCTTTTATCCGCGCAGGCGGCCAGAGCAACTGCTACCGCTAAACCACTTACCATGTGCATGAGCTTCATTAAATTCTCCTTATCATCTCTGCACCAGCGGGCTTTCCTCCCGCCGGAAGAGTGGTTAACAAAAACGTAACGTAGCTAAGTGTGGCACACATCCCTTATTTTTGCCTGGAATTGGTCAGTTTTTCAGACTATTGCACCCATCGGACCACTTCTAAAATTGCGTTATACTCTGCCTATCTCGCTTCGGCGTCGTTGTTACCTGGAGAGCATGTATGAGTCAGGCACTGAACAATTTGCTGACATTATTGAATCTGGAAAAAATTGAGGAAGGACTCTTTCGGGGCCAAAGTGAAGACTTAGGGTTGCGTCAGGTTTTTGGTGGACAGGTCGTCGGCCAGGCGCTGTATGCAGCGAAAGAAACGGTACCAGAAGAAAGACTGGTCCACTCGTTTCACAGTTATTTTTTACGCCCCGGCGACAGCCAGCAACCCATTGTTTACGATGTAGAAGTTTTGCGTGACGGCAACAGCTTCAGCGCCCGTCGCGTTGCCGCCATCCAGAATGGGAAGCCCATCTTTTACATGACCGCTTCGTTCCAGGCGCCAGAAGCCGGTTTCGAACATCAAAAAACCATGCCGCACGCCCCCGCGCCGGAAGGATTAGCATCGGAAACCGACATCGCCCGGACAGTGGCACACCTGCTGCCGCCGATTTTAAAGGATAAATTTCTCTGCGATCGCCCACTGGAAGTGCGCCCCGTTGAGTTTCATAACCCGCTAAAAGGCCATGTGGCAGAACCTACGCGCCAGGTATGGATCCGCGCGAACGGTGCGTTGCCCAACGACATCCGCGTCCATCAGTATCTGTTAGGTTACGCCTCCGATCTCAATTTCCTGCCCGTTGCCCTGCAACCTCACGGCATTGGTTTCCTGGAAAAAGGGATTCAGATTGCCACGATCGACCATTCCATGTGGTTCCACCGCCCCTTTGATTTGAACGAATGGCTGCTGTACAGCGTGGAAAGCACGTCGGCCTCCAGCGCGCGCGGATTTGTTCGCGGCGAATTCTACACGCAGGACGGAAAACTGGTAGCGTCGACCGTACAGGAAGGGGTGATGCGCAATCACAACTAAGAAAAAGCCGGATGGCGTGGGCTTCACATCCGGCGGTATCCGATGGTTGCCCGGTTAACCTCACCGGGCATTTTTCTGTTATGCGTTGTAGGCGTTCTCGCCGTGGCTGTTCACATCCAGTCCTTCGCGCTCTTGCTCTTCCGGTACGCGCAGACCGACCGTCAAATCTGCCAGCTTGTAACCGATAAAGGCCACAACGCCCGACCAGACGATGGTGATAGCGATGCTCTCAAGCTGCACCAGCAACTGGTGCCCCATCGTTACCCCTTCAGCGAAGCCCACACCGCCCAACGCGCTGGATGCAAAGACGCCGGTCAGAATACAACCGACAATCCCACAGACGCCGTGAACGCCGAACACATCGCATGGGTCATCAACACGCAGCAGACGTTTGAGCATTGTCACGCCCCACAACCCGGCCACGCCCGCGACCACACCGATGATTAACGCGCCGCCGACGCCAATGTAGCCGCAGGCAGGCGTGACGCCAACCAGGCCGGCAATCGCCCCCGAGCATGCGCCCAGCAGAGACGGTTTACCGCGCAGTGCCCATTCGCCGAAGATCCAGCCGAGAATCGCGGCGGCCGTGGCCACAACCGTGTTCACAAAGGCCAGTGCGGCAATCTCATTCGCCGTGCCCGCAGAACCCGCATTAAAGCCGAACCAGCCGATATAGAGGATCGCCGTACCGGTAAAGACCATCGGCAGGTTGTGCGGTTTGAACGCCTCTTTACCGAAGCCCACACGTTTGCCGATCAGGTAGGCACCCACCAGTCCGGCAATCGCGGCATTGATATGCACCACAGTACCGCCTGCAAAGTCCAGCGCACCATGCGACCCCAACAGACCGCCGCCCCACACCATATGAGCAATGGGAATGTAGGAAAGCGTCAACCAGACCACCACGAAGATAAGAACGGCAGAGAAACGGATACGCTCAGCCAGCGAACCGACAATCAGACCGACGGTAATACAGGCAAACGATCCCTGGAAAGCAACGTGAATATACTGGTAGATACTGCCCATTACGGCGGTCAGCTCAATATTTTTCAGCATCACCCAATTGAAGTTACCGAAGAAACTGTTCCCTTCACCAAACGCCAGTGAATAGCCGAACACCACCCACATGATGCACACCAGTGCGAAGGTGACGGTGACCTGTGTCAGCATCGACAGGACGTTCTTGCCGCGGATCAAACCGCCGTAGAACAGAGCGATACCCGGTATGGTCATAAACAGCACCAGCGCGGTACAAATCATCATAAAGGCGTTATCGGCTTTATCCGCCACTGCCGGAGCAGCCATCGCGAGACCTGGCAGTAGCGCCAGCGAAGCAAGGCCCGTTTTCATCGTTGCTATCTTCATTTTGTCGTTTCCCGTTACTGTGTGCCAGGCTTTACAGCGCCGCTTCGTCAGCTTCGCCGGTGCGAATACGAATGACGCGTTGCAGCTCCGCGACGAAAATTTTGCCGTCGCCAATTTTTCCGGTATAGGCCGCCTTGCTGATGACATCGATCACTTCATCCAGTTGGTCGTCGGCAATGGCCACATCAATCTTCACTTTAGGCAGGAAGTTGACGCTGTACTCTGCACCCCGATATAACTCGGCATGACCTTTCTGACGTCCGAACCCTTTTACTTCGGTGACGGTCAGCCCTTGAATACCAATAGAAGAGAGCGCTTCGCGAACGTCTTCCAGTTTGAACGGTTTGATTACCACGGTAACCAGCTTCATAGATCCCCTCCAGTCAGAATTCGGCATTTGGTGCGACTACACGACTGAGGTATTGCAAGGGGTATGCCAGAATTGAAAAAGCGGAGCCAGTCTCTGTTCTACAGGCCGTCTGGCGGGCGATTCAGAAAGGAAAATGCAGCGGGAAAAGAAAAACGCACCATGACAGTGCATGATGCGTTACATTTTTGCACCACCGCCGAAGCAACCCGGCAGCGGCGGTGCATCAGGCGGGAAGCGACTCCTCGCGAACGCTGGCCGCCAGCTCTTCGCCGGCAAGCTGGAGCTGATACATCTGCCAGTAACGCCCCTGTGCCGCAAGCAGTTGGTGATGGGTGCCGCGCTCTACGGCCTGTCCACGATGAAGCACCAGAATGGTGTCTGCCTCCACAATGGTCGACAGCCGGTGTGCAATCACCACCAGCGTGGTGTGCTCGCGCACGGCGGCCAGCGCGTGCTGAATGGCCTGCTCGGTACCTGAATCGATACTGGCGGTCGCTTCGTCGAGGATCAGAATCTGCGGCGTTGCCACCAACACCCGCGCCAGCGCCAGCAATTGTTTCTGTCCGACTGAGAGCGTATTCCCCTGCTCACCCAGTTGGGTATGAATACCGTCACTCATCCCACGCGCCAGTTCCGCCAGTTGCACCGTTTCCAGCGCCTGCCACACCTGCTCCTCGGAGATATCTCGCCCCAGGGTCACGTTCGCCAGGAAGGAATCCGCCATCACCACCGGATCCTGCTGCACCATCGCCACCCCCTGACGCAGCGCGCTGTGACTCAGGGAACTTAATGGACGCCCATCAAGGCGAATTTCCCCCTGACTCAGCGGGTAATAGCCCATCAGCAGGCTGGCAAGCGTACTTTTACCGCTGCCGGTATGCCCCACCAGCGCGACAAAACTGCGGGACGGCACGGAAAGGCTGACATTTTGCAGCACCAGATTATCGTCGCGATAGGCAAACGACACATCCTCGACGTCAATCTGCCCGGATGCCAGCGGACGCGAATCCTGCCCATAGCGCTGGCGCGGCCCGTCCATCAGTTCAAACACACGCTCCCCTGCGACCACCGCCTGTTGCAGCATCGACTGCTGGGTGGTCAGTTCGATCAGGGGTTCATTCAGGCGACCCAGATAACTGATAAAGGCGTAGAGCACGCCGACTTCAATCGTCCCTGCCGAGGTAAAGCTGAACAGCATCAACAGGCCGCAGAGAATGAGCGCAGAAAACAGGCTTAGCAGAGGCCGCAGTAAAAAACCGTCCAGACGCAGCGTTTGCATGCGCGCCAGATAATGCGAGCGGCTGGCTTCTCCCATGCGTTCACCAAATCGCGCCTGCTGGCGAAACTGCTGGATCACGCTCATACCATTGATGACTTCGTTGAAGCCGTCGTTGATATCGGCGAGATAAGCCCGCACGCGGCGGACAATCGGCGTGCTGTAACGCTGATAGATAATCATCACTACCAGCACCGCCGGGAAGATCAGAATAGCCACCAGCGCCATACGCCAGTCAAGGCTGAACATCGCCACCAGCATCGCGCCAATCAACGCCGCACTGCGCAGAACCGTCGCCACCACCGTGACATAGAGATCGCGGATCACTTCAGTATCGTTTGTGACGCGCGAAATAAGCTGCCCGACGGGCTGTGTGTCAAATTCACTCAACGGCTGGCGCAGCGCGGCATCCATCACGTCGGTCCGTAACTGCTGCACCACCCCGACCGCCGCACGGTTAAATAGCAGCGACTGGGCATAATGCAAACTGGCGGCGAGAACCTGCAGCCCGAGATAGGCGGCAATCAGTCCGATCACCATCCCTAGCGGCAGGTTATTTTTTGCCACCATGTTATCGATGAAGTAGCTGATCAGTAGCGGACCGCTGACTTCCGCTGCCGCCGCGACCCACAGCATAATCACCGCAATGCCTAAGGGTTTTCGCCACACAGAACCATAGGCCAGCAGGCGTTTGAGGGTCGGCCATAACTGCCCAAAACTACGCATTAGCCGCCTCCTCGTCGTTTTCCGGCACATCATCAAGCGCCGCTTCCAGTTGCTGATAACGGTACATATCGCGATACCAGCCCGTCTGCTGCACCAGCGCCTCATGATCGCCGCGCTGAGCGATATGCCCGTGCTGCATCACGATAATTTCACTCGCTTCGGTCAGCGCCGAGAGGCGGTGCGCGCTGATGATCACCGTTCGCCCTTCTCCCCACTGGCGCAGATTGTGCAGGATCTGGTGCTCCGTTCGCCCATCGACCGCCGAAAGCGCATCATCCAGGATCAGGATTTCGGCATTCAGCAGCAGCGCCCGTGCAATGGAGATACGCTGCTTCTGGCCGCCGGAGAGCATCACGCCGCGCTCGCCGACTTCGGTGTCGTAACCCTGCGGCAGGCGGAGAATATCCTCATGCACACTGGCTAAACGCGCCACATGTTCAATGTCCTGTTGCGTGGCGCTGGGGCAGCCCAACGCAATGTTATTAGCCACGGTATCCGAAAACAGGAATGGCGTCTGACTGACCACCGCCAGCCGACTGCGCCAGCTGTCCAGTTGCAGGTGTGGCAGAGGAATGTCATGAAAGCGGATCTCCCCCTGGGAGATATCGAAATGGCGCTGAATCAATGACAACACGGTGCTTTTACCCGCACCTGTTGGCCCACAGATGCCCAGCATCTGTCCGGGTTCAAGCCGGAAATTGACGTTTTCCAGCGTCGGATGGGTGGTTTGCGGGTAACTAAACTCACGGATCGCCACCGCCAGTGTGCCACGCCCTTCCGGCACCGGTTCGCTACCATCGTTCACCACCGGCGCTTCGGCCAGCATCGCGCGAATACGACCGTAAGCCGCACTGCCGCGCTCCACGATGTTAAACATCCAGGCCAGCGCCAGCATCGGCCAAATCATCAGTCCAAGGTACATCATAAAACTGGTCAGTTGCCCCAGCGTCAACGAACCTTGTACAACCATCCAGCTACCGCCCCCAATAGCCAGCAGGTTCGCCGTCCCGATGGCGATATAAATCGTCGGATCAAAGCGGGCATCAATGCGCGCCACGCGCATGTTTTTCTTCCCGGTATCGTCCGCGTCAGCCGCAAACAGCGCGGACTGCCGATCCTCCAGACCAAACGCTTTGATCATGCGAATGCTGGTCAGGCTCTCCTGGGTACGGTCATTAAGGCTGGAGAACGCCGCCTGCGCCAGCCGGAAACGATCGTGCAAACGATCGCCGTAGCGCTTAATCATCATCGCCATCACCGGCATCGGTAGCAGTGCAAACAGCGTGAGCTGCCAGCTGATTTGCGTAGACATCACGATCAGCACCGCGCAACCCATTACCAGCGAATCCACCAGCGTTAAAACCCCTTCCCCTGCGGCAAAGACCACGCGGTCAACGTCATTGGTCGCGCGAGCCATTAAATCACCGGTGCGGTGGCGCAAATAAAATTCAGGATGCTGGCGACTGAGTTGGCGGTAATAATCTTCGCGCAACTCCACCGCCAGTTGGTAAGAGGCACCGAACAGCAGCACGCGCCAGACGTAGCGCAGCAGATAGACCACGACGGCAATCAGAGCGATGGTGCCAATCCACATCATTATCTGTTGCGGCGTAAAGTGTTGCGTGGACACGCCATCCACGACAATACCGACCACTTTTGGCGGAATGAGTTGCAGAATAGCGATGATGATAAGCAAGGCAACGGCCCCGAGGTAGCGACGCCACTCCCGGCGAAAGTACCAGCTTAATTGAGCAAATAATCGCACGTATTATGTCCTGACCTGATTTTCCGGCAAATCGTGCCGGGAGAGTTATTCGATTGGCAGCGCAGTTGTGTATTTAATCTGTTCCATGGAAAAGCTCGACGTGACGTCCGACAGACCGGGAACGCTGTTTACCAGACGTTTGTAGAAGTCGTCATAGCGCTTCATGTCGGCAACCTGAACCCGCATCAGGTAGTCGTACTCCCCAGCCATGCGCCAGAAGCCCAGCACCTCCGGCATCTCACTGACTACCGTCACGAAGCGGCAATACCAGTCACTGCTGTGATGCTGGGTTTTGATGAGCACAAAGGCCGTTAACCCCAGCCCCAGTTTTTCCGGGTCCAGCAGCGCGACTTTGCCAACCAGAATGCCATCATCTTCCAACCGTTTGAGGCGTTTCCAGCAGGGGGTGGTGGTCAGATTAACGGCATCCGCCAGCGCCTGCAAAGAGAGGGTGCAGTCCTGCTGCAACAACACGAGCAGCTTGCGGTCAATTTTATCTAGCATACCGGCACCTCAGAGAAGAATTTTCTCCTTACATTCTATTTTAAAGGCTAAATGGCAACAATTTTTTCCGTGCTTTTCGCTACTCTTGGCACAAAATGACAAATGGATATTAATGATGAACAGCACCTGGGTAAAAAATGCCATCAATGAGATTAATGCGGATTATCAGCGTTCGGCTGATACGCATCTCATCCGCCTGCCGTTACCCGCATTTCCGGGGATCCAGCTCTATCTGAAAGATGAAAGCACCCATCCAACCGGTAGCCTGAAGCACCGACTGGCGCGTTCGCTGTTCCTCTATGGGCTGTGCAACGGCTGGATTAAAGAAGGCACGACCATTATCGAATCCTCATCCGGATCAACGGCAGTATCCGAGGCCTATTTTGCCCGCCTGTTGGGACTGCCGTTTATTGCCGTCATGCCTGCCTGCACGGCAAAACGGAAAATCGAACAGATTGAATTTTACGGCGGTCGCTGCCATTTCGTGGACAGCGCCTGCGAAATTTATGCCGCCTCTGAACAGCTGGCACGCGAGTTGAATGGTCATTATATGGATCAGTTCACCTATGCCGAACGCGCCACCGACTGGCGCGGTAATAACAATATCGCCGACAGCATCTTCCGCCAGATGCAGTGCGAACCGCATCCCGTCCCGAAACACATTGTCATGAGCGCCGGAACTGGTGGAACCTCCGCGACCATTGGTCGCTACATTCGCTGCCAGGGGTACGATACACAACTGATGGTGGTGGACCCGGAAAACTCGGTTTTCCTGCCTTTCTGGCAGTCGCGTGACGCCACCCTGCGCAGCCCTGTCGGCAGTAAAATTGAGGGGATTGGGCGTCCGCGCGTTGAACCGTCATTCATTGCCGACGTAGTCGATGAAATGCTGCGCGTACCTGATGCCGCCAGCGTGGCGACCGCACACTGGCTGGAAACGCAACTGGGCCGCAAAGTGGGGGCCTCAACGGGCACCAACATGTGGGGCATGTTGCAACTGGCCGCCCGTATGCGTGAAGCCGGAGAAACCGGTTCACTGGTGACCCTGCTGTGCGACAGCGGCGAACGCTATCTGGACACTTACTACCATGCCGAATGGGTGAGCGCCCATATTGGCGATCTCACGGTGTGGAAAGCGGAGCTGGCCAGGTTGCTGAATGTGAATTAAAACAAAAAAAACCGGGCAAAAGCCCGGTGCTGGTAGGGTCTCTCATTCGGGGGAATAAGGTAGATTTGGATAGTCCAGCCAATGTGTCAAAAAGTGTGATACCGCCTGATTGCGACAATGACCAATCACCGGTAAATGGGGAAGTTCGGCAATAAGTTGCGGCATGGCATTGCCCATGATCAGTCCCCGGCCGACGCTGCCGAGCATTTCACGATCGTTCATGGCGTCGCCAAACGCCATACATTCCGCCAGCGACAAGCCCAGATGTCCGCTCAGCACCGCCAGCGCAGAACCTTTGTTACAGCCCACCGGCAGCACTTCCAGGCAATCGACTGCCGAGAAGCAAAGATGGGCGCGCGCGCCTAACACCTCTTCAAGCTGAATTTTCAGCCTCACCAGATCGTCGTGATCGCCGCAGAAGCAAACTTTAGTCACCCGATCTGCCGGGAATCGCGTGACATCCACGATCTGATAGCGAAATCCGCTGTAGACGTGAGCGTGCAGCATCTCAGGGATCTCTTGCCCGGTAAACCAGCCGTTATCGTTAAAGACATGCATGCTCGCCTGCGTGTCCCAGCGCTGATGCAAGACGATCTCCGCAACCGCCGGATCCAGATCCTGACGATGCAGTACCTCACCTTCCAGCGAGTGAATGCGCGTCCCGTTACCGGTGATCAGAAAAGCATCGAGTGAAAAGGTGCCGAGAATATGGCGCATTTCCAGCACATGACGGCCGGTGGCAAACGTCAGGGTAATGTCGCGTTCGCGCAAACGCGCCAGAGTAGAGAGCGTTTCATCACCCAAAAGGTGATTTGGCATCAACAGGGTGCCATCCATATCAAATGCAGCCAGGCGCGCCATCTCTTTCTCCACTCTGCGACAGATTAACTTGTGATTGAGTATTACCTGATATATACGGAAGTAATAGTGAATAGATAAATGAAATTGTTCCGGGTTTATATGCGACTACTCAATCGTCTTAATCAATACCAGCGACTCTGGCAGCCTTCTAACGGCGAACCACAGAACGTCACCGTCGGAGAACTCGCTGAACGCTGCTTCTGTAGCGAGCGGCACGTCCGCACATTGTTACGCCAGGCGCAGGAATCGGGCTGGCTGGTTTGGGAAGCGCAGTCCGGGCGCGGAAAGCGCGGACAACTGCGTTTTCTGGTAACCCCGGAATCATTGCGCACTGCGATGATGGAGCAGGCGCTGGAAAAGGGCCAACAGCTGAGTGTACTGGAACTGGCGCAACTGGCGCCCGGCGAACTGCGGGCGATGCTGCAGCCCTTTATGGGGGGTCAATGGCAAAACGACACGCCAACACTGCGTATTCCTTATTACCGTCAGCTTGAACCGCTACACCCCGGTTTTCTTCCCGGGCGTGCCGAGCAGCATCTGGCGGGGCAGATTTTCTCCGGTCTGACGCGTTTTGACAGCCGGACGCAGCTTCCCTGCGGGGATTTAGCCCACCATTGGGACATCTCCGCCGATGGGCTGCGCTGGGACTTCTATATTCGCTCGACGCTGTTCTGGCACAACGGCGACGCGGTAGATACCGCACAACTTCACCAGCGACTGCTGATGTTGCGTGAACTCCCGGCGCTGAACCGGTTGTTTATTAGCGTAAAGCACATTGAGGTGACGCATCCTCAGTGTCTGACGTTTTTCCTACACCGCCCGGATTTCTGGCTGGCGCACCGGCTGGCAAGCTATGGCAGCCTTCTGGCGCATCCAGAGCATCCCGTCATCGGAACGGGGCCTTTTCGTCTGACGCTGTTTACGCCTGAACTGGTGCGTCTGGAAAGCCACGACAATTACCATCTCGCACATCCATTACTGAAAGCTATTGAGTACTGGATCACCCCTCAGCTTTTTGCCCAGGATTTGGGCACCAGCTGTCGCCATCCGGTGCAGATAACCATTGGCAAGCCCGAAGAACTCGCCACGGTGAGTCCGGTAAGTGCTGGTATCAGTCTCGGTTTTTGCTATCTCACGCTAAAAAAGAGTCCCCATCTGACGACACTACAGGCTCGTCGGCTGGTCAGCATCATTCATCGTTCTTCGCTGCTGCAAACGCTGGATGTGAGGGAAAACCTGATTACGCCCTGTAATGAACTGTTGCCTGGTTGGGCAATCCCACAATGGGAGGGGCTGGACGCGGTTGAACTGCCGAAAAAAATGACGCTGGTTTATCACCTTCCGGTGGAACTGCATACCATGGCAGAACGCCTGCGCCATACGCTGGCAACCCTGGGTTGCGAACTGACATTGATTTTTCATAACGCGAAAACCTGGGACGGCTGCCAACTGCTTGCCGAAGCGGACCTGATGATGGGCGATCGACTGATTGGCGAAGCGCCTGAGTATACTCTCGAACAGTGGTTGCGTTGCGATTCGCTCTGGCCGCACGTGCTTGATGCGCCAACGTTCTCCCATCTTCAGGCCACGCTGGATGCGTTGCAAATCAGACCTGAGGAGGAGCATCGACACGCAGCATTACAGCATGTTTTCAGCAGTTTGATGAATGACGCGACGTTGACGCCCTTATTTAACTATCACTATCGTATCAGCGCGCCGCCGGGCGTGAACGGAGTCCGTCTGACGCCACGCGGCTGGTTTGAATTTACCGAAGCCTGGCTACCGCCGCCAAGGTCGTGAAGAAGCTGGTCGCCAGGCAACTCTGGCGCTACCATAGCCACTTTAGTGATTTATCAGGATTAACCATGAAACGTGCCGTCGTAGTATTCAGTGGAGGGCAGGACTCCACCACCTGTCTGGTGCAGGCGCTGCATCAGTATGATGAAGTGCATTGCGTGACGTTTGATTATGGTCAGCGCCATCGCGCTGAGATTGATATTGCACGCGATCTGGCCCTGAAACTGGGTGCGCGCGCGCACAAAGTACTGGACGTGACGCTGCTGAGTGAACTGGCCGTCAGCAGTCTGACCCGCGACAACATTCCGGTTCCGGATTACGAACCGGATGCCGATGGTATCCCCAATACCTTTGTTCCGGGCCGCAATATTCTGTTTCTGACCCTGGCGGCTATTTATGCTTATCAGGTAAAAGCAGAAGCGGTCATTACCGGCGTCTGTGAAACCGATTTTTCCGGTTATCCTGACTGCCGTAATGATTTTGTCGAGGCGCTGAATCATGCCATCAAGCTGGGAATGGCAAAGGATATCCGCTTTGAAACGCCGCTGATGTGGATTGATAAAGCCGAAACCTGGGCGCTGGCTGACTATTGGGGCAAACTGGATCTGGTACGTGAAGAGACATTGACCTGCTACAACGGCATTAAAGGCGACGGTTGTGGCCACTGCGCGGCCTGTAATCTGCGCGCAAATGGATTGAATCATTACCTGGCGGATAAATCGTCCGTGATGGCTGCAATGAAGCAAAAGACCGGGTTGAAGTAGTTGTGGGTTTCGCCGGATAGTGGTGCTGACACCTTATCCGGCCGATTCGCTCCGCGTGATGAACGTGGAGGCCTGATAAGCGCAGCGCCATCAGGCAATAAGACGCTACTTCACCATCTGCTCCAGTTTTTCACGTAACTCCCCTTCCAACGGCAGCGCTTTTTGCGATTTCAGATCGATACAAACGAACGTAATGAGCGCATCGGCCACCACCTGCCCTTCAGGTTCCAGCGTAATCACCTGGCTCAGAATACCGCTTTTCCCGTTTAGCTGTTGCACCTGACTGGTGATGGTCAGCAGATCACTCAGAACCGCCGGGCGGCGATAGTTAATATTAATGTTGACCACCACGAAAGCGATATTGTGGGCGGTCATCCACTGGAAACTATCGCTGCTCTCCAGTCCATCCCAACGCGCTTCCTCCAGAAACTCAAGGTAGCGGGCATTATTCACGTGCTGATAGACATCAAGATGATAACCACGGACTTTAATCTGTGTTTGCATAGCGCAGGAACCTTACGTTTTTGTTATAGGTAAGACATGAACAGAGAGGCCATAACTGGTATGACCTCTACTATCCTGGCAAATTTTTGCCACTGCGCAAGTTATTAAAGTGTTAAAACCGACAAATTACGCTCTACCAACTAATTTCCCATCCCAGGCACCTGCTTAAGATCCTCTACCGTTTTAAACGGGCCGTATTCCTCACGGTAGCTGACTATCGCCTGCGCTTTCTTCAGGCCAACACCATTCATCGCCCGCGCCAGCTCCTCTGCCGATGCGGTATTAATGCTGACCCTGGTCCCCTCCTCGGTGCTGGCTTTCGCTGGAACGGCTGCTTTGTTTTGCCCTGCGACAGGTGCCTGCGCACTGGTCTCCACTGCAGTGCTTTTCGCTGCCGCGGTTGATGACGCCGCCAGCGCGCTTTGTGTCATACCCGCACAGGCAAATGAAAGAGTGATAAGTAGCGCTTTGATTCCATGTTTCATACTGTTTTCTCCTTGTTTGTTAACAGTGGAATCACGATAGCGAGGCAAAAACCAACGAACAAATAGCAAATCTCAGAAATGGAAAAGGCCGCGAAAGCGGCCTTCAGGTGTTACAACGGTTGCGTAATGATTTGCGAGAAGTCTCGACGATTACGGCTGCTGATCCATCGCATCGCCGATTTTAATTTTCGCGGCTTTACGCAGGTTACTCATCAGCGCCTCAAAGACGATCTGCGCATTGTTCTGGGTGATCCCCTGAACCATCGCTTTCTTCTGCTCTTCCGGCATCGAGCCTGCTTTCACATCGTCCAGCGCCAGCAGAACCACATTACCCTGCATATCATTTGCAATGCCATAGCTCGGCTGGTCCTTCGCCGGCAGGCTCAGACCAAACGCTGCCTGGCTAACGGGATCCTGGCCTGTACGACTGAGCGTTTTAGACTCGCCAAAGCTCAGATCCGCCGCTTTCATCGCTTCGGCGCCTTTACCGGCCTTCAGCTCAACCAGCAGTTTTTCCGCATCCAGTTTAGCCTGCTGCTCTGCTTTGTTGTGCTTAACCAGCGCCGTAACCTGATCTTTCACTTCAGACAGCGGCTTCACGGCTTCTGCTTTGTGCTCACTGATACGCAGGACAAACGCGCGATCGCCATCCACAGTGATGATATCGGAGTTTCTGCCCGGCGCGCCGTTTTCACCCACCAGAGCACCATCAAAAATGGCATCAGATACTGGTTTGAAATTCAGCTCTTCCGGCAGGTTATCGTGGCTGAACCAGCCAGTTTGTACCGCCTTCGCGCCAGCCGCCTGTTCGGCACCCGCCAGAGATTCCGTGTCGTTGTTCGCCGCGTCGCTCACTTTCTGCTGTAAGGCAAAGTAAGCATCCAGCGCTTTTTCCTGTTTCACTTTCGCGGCGATGTCATCGCGGACTTCGCTCAGCGGCTTCACAATAGCCGGCTGAACGTCGTCCAGACGCACGACCAGGAAGCCAACAGAGGATTTAATAACGCCAGAAAGTTGACCTTTATCTTTCAGCCCAGCATTTTTCAGCTCATCCGGGGTGGTGGCATCTTCCAGCCAGCCCATATCACCGCCTTTGCGGGCTGAGATAATATCGGCGGATTTCTCTTTCGCCAGTGCAGCAAAGTCATCGCCCTGGTTCAGCGCGTCCAGTACCGCTTTCGCTTCATCTTCCGTTTTGGTCTGGATGATGCTGTAACGGTTACGCTGCGCCTGAGTGAACTGATCCTGGTGCTGATCGTAATAAGACTGGATATCTTCATCACTGACCGGCTTTTGCATTGAGGCCGCGTCCAGCTTGATGTAGCTGACGCGGAACTGTTCCGGGGTCATGAAGTTATTTTTGTGCTGCTCATAGTAGCTGGCCACTTCCGGGTCCGTCACCGACTGCTTCGCTGCAAGTGCGTTAACGTCAATCGTGGCTTCACGGACCACACGCTGCTGAGAGACCAGCGCCGCCAGTTCATCGGTTTCGCCTTTGAGCATAAAATCGGTGCCTGCGACGCCACTGATGAGTTGTTGAGTGGTCAGTTGATTACGCAGCGCCTGCGCATACTGGTCAGCAGTCATCCCCATCTGATTCACAATCGCGTTGTAGCGGTTGTTATCAAACTTGCCGTCCACCTGGAATGCTGGCGTGGAGAAAATGGCCTGCTTCACCTGCTCGTCACTGATGCCCAGTTTGAGCTCGCGGGCATACTGGTCCAACAGCGCTTCATCAATCAGACGATTGAGCGTCTGCTGGCGCAGGGTTTTCATGTAACCTTCGTTCGCCGCGAGCTCAGAATACTGATCGCCCAACTGCTGCTGCATGCGATTACGTTCGCTGTTGAACGCATTCTCAAACTGCCCACGGCTGATTTCCTGGTCATTCACTTTAGCGGCGTAGTTATTGCCTCCGCCAATCAGGTAACCACTCACGCCGGTCAGAATGAACGACACGATAATGATTCCGAAAATAATCTTGAGCACGAGACTGTTAGCAGCCGTGCGTAAGCTGTCCATCATGGTGTAACCACACTCCGCTGTAGGTGACTATACACTGCATCATTCAGGCCGCTTCGTCTTGAACTGCCCCGATGCAACGTGAATACCTTTGTGTATATAGGCGTTACGCAGCATAACGTTTCCTGAACGCTGCGCATAAAGGTCTATTGTGACAAGAAACAGGGGCAATTGTCAGCCCACAACGTGTATAAAATCGCTGCAAAAACAAAAAAGGCACATCAATTGATGCGCCCTTGTACTGAGTCCTGTCCCCGGAGGGGGATCACGCTTAGTTTACTGCGTCTTTCAGTGCTTTACCTGCACGGAAACCAGGTACTTTGGCGGCAGCAATGGCGATCTCTTTACCTGTTTGCGGGTTGCGACCAGTACGGGCAGCACGCTCTTTAACAGCAAAAGTACCAAAACCTACCAGCGCAACGTCATCCCCTTCTTTCAGAGATTCGGTAACAGAAGCAATAATTGCGTCTAACGCACGCCCTGCCGCAGCTTTGGAGATATCAGCCCCTGCAGCAATTTTGTCGATCAGTTGAGATTTATTCACTCTTCTCTTCCTCATTATAATTTATATCGCACCAGAATCCTTCAAAGTGCGACCGCGCAGCAGTTATATCAGGCCTGCCATGCCCTTACAACACCCGATAATGATGGCAAGCCCAATCCGTCATCTAAATTAGCTATACAAAAAAAGGCTGGCAAGTACGAAATGACCTGCCAGCCCAGTTTTTATTAGTGCTCTTTGCGCAAGGTCACTATTTTGCCGTCACAACCTGCATTCCAGAGGGTTCATTTTGCAAAGCGAGAGTCAAAACCTCTTCAATGCGTTTCACCGGATGGATATCCAAATCGGCAATAACATTGTCCGGAATCTCTTCCAGGTCGCGTTTGTTTTCATCCGGAATTAAGACCGTTTTAATACCACCACGGTGTGCAGCCAGAAGTTTTTCTTTTAATCCACCGATCGGCAGAACCTGACCACGCAGGGTGATCTCACCGGTCATGGCCACATCAGCGCGTACCGGGTTACCGGTCAGGCAAGAAACCAGCGCCGTACACATCGCGATACCGGCGCTCGGGCCGTCTTTCGGCGTCGCGCCTTCCGGTACGTGAACGTGGATATCGCGTTTTTCGTAAAAGTCCGGATTAATACCCAGTTTTTCCGCACGCGCGCGTACCACGGTCAGCGCAGCCTGGATGGACTCCTGCATCACTTCACCCAGCGAACCGGTATAGGTCAGCTTGCCTTTGCCCGGTACGCAGGCGGTTTCGATGGTCAGCAGATCGCCGCCCACTTCCGTCCACGCCAGACCGGTCACCTGGCCGACACGGTTTTCATTGTCCGCACGACCATAGTCAAAGCGCTGTACGCCCAGGTAGTCGTGCAGATTGTCGCCATTGATCACAATGTGTTTCAATGACTTATCCAGCAGCAACTGCTTGACCGCTTTACGGCACAGTTTGGAGATTTCACGCTCCAGACTACGCACGCCAGCTTCACGGGTGTAATAACGAATAATGCCGACAATGGCGCTGTCGTCGACCGTCAGTTCACCTTTCTTCAGCGCGTTACGTTCGATCTGCTTCGGCAGCAGGTGCTGCCTGGCGATGTTCAACTTCTCGTCTTCGGTATAACCGGACAGACGGATCACTTCCATACGATCCAGCAGCGGTGCCGGAATGTTCATGGAGTTGGACGTCGCCACAAACATCACGTCGCTAAGATCGTAGTCCACTTCCAGATAGTGATCGCTGAATGCCACGTTCTGCTCAGGATCCAGCACCTCAAGCAGTGCGGATGCCGGATCGCCACGCATGTCGGAAGACATTTTGTCGATCTCATCAAGCAGGAACAGCGGGTTTTTAACGCCCACTTTGGCCATTTTCTGGATCAGTTTACCCGGCATAGAACCGATATACGTCCGACGGTGACCACGAATTTCTGCTTCATCACGCACGCCGCCCAGCGCCATACGAATGTATTTACGCCCGGTCGCTTTGGCGATGGACTGACCCAGAGAGGTTTTACCTACCCCCGGCGGTCCTACCAGGCACAGGATCGGTCCCTTGATTTTGTTTACACGGCTTTGTACCGCGAGATACTCAAGGATGCGATCTTTCACGCGCTCCAGACCGTAATGGTCGGTATCAAGGATTTCCTGCGCCTGACGCAGGTCTTTTTTGACCTTGCTACGCGCATTCCACGGTACCTGTACCATCCAGTCGATATAACCGCGCACAACGGTCGCTTCAGCCGACATCGGAGACATCATTTTCAGCTTCTGCAGTTCAGCTTCCGCTTTTTCTTTCGCCTCTTTCGGCATTTTCGCCGCGTCGATCTTACGCTTCAGCGCTTCGTTTTCGTCCGGTGCGTCGTCCATTTCGCCGAGTTCTTTCTGAATCGCCTTCATCTGCTCATTCAGATAGTACTCGCGCTGAGATTTCTCCATCTGCTTTTTCACGCGGTTGCGAATACGCTTCTCAACCTGCAGCAGATCGATTTCAGACTCCATCATCGCCATCAGATACTCCAGACGCTCATTCACGTCTGACATCTCCAGCACGGACTGTTTGTCCGCCAGCTTCAGCGGCATATGGGCCGCGATGGTGTCCGCCAGACGCGCCGGATCGTCGATGCTATTGAGCGACGTCAGCACTTCCGGTGGGATTTTCTTGTTCAGCTTGATATAGCCTTCGAACTGGCTGATAGCCGTCCGTACCAGCACTTCCTGTTCGCGCTCATCAATAGCAGGCGAATCAAGATACTCCGCTTTCGCAGAGAAGTGCTCGCCGTTATCAGACAGCGCAGAAATACGCGCACGCTGTAACCCCTCGACCAGCACTTTGACGGTGCCGTCAGGCAGTTTCAGCATCTGCAAAATAGAGGCCACGGTCCCGACGGTGAAAAGATCGTTTACACCCGGCTCATCCGTTGATGCTTCTTTCTGGGCGACCAGCATGATTTTTTTATCATGGTCCATAGCCGCTTCCAGACAACGGATAGATTTTTCCCGCCCTACAAACAAGGGTATGACCATGTGCGGATAAACCACCACATCGCGCAACGGCAATACGGGGATTTCAATGCGTTCAGAACGCTCAGGATTCATAGAGCTCTCTCTTAGTTTAGTGTCCGCCAGGTAATCAGATGACATAGCTGTGCTTCACGCCACCTTTAACATGTATGTCAGTATATGGGGATGTTTCCCACACATTCAACGCCATGATTACGGAAAAATAAAAGGGGAGATAAAATCCCCCCTTTCTGATTAACTGATTGTATGAATTGGCTAATTATTCACCAGATGCCTGCTGTGCTTCCGGCTTACCATAAATCAGCAATGGCTTGCTCTGACCGCCAATCACCGACTCATCAATCACCACTTTTTCAACGTCTTCCATTGAAGGCAGATCGTACATGGTATCCAGCAGCGCGGCTTCTACAATAGAACGCAGACCACGGGCGCCGGTTTTACGCGCCATCGCTTTGCGGGCGATCGCATCCAGCGCTTCGTCGCGGAATTCCAGGTCAACGCCTTCGAGGTTGAACAACGCCTGATACTGCTTGGTCAGGGCGTTTTTCGGCTCTTTCAGGATCTGGATCAGCGCTTCTTCGCTCAGTTCGCTCAGCGTCGCCACGACCGGCAGACGACCAATGAACTCAGGAATCAGACCAAACTTGATCAAATCTTCCGGTTCTACCTGCGAGAGCAGTTCGCCTTCGCTGGCTTTGTCAGACTTCGCTTTCACCGTTGCGCCAAAACCAATGCCGGAGCCGGTTTCAACACGGTTGGCGATCACTTTATCCAGGCCAGCAAATGCACCGCCACAGATGAACAGGATCTTAGAGGTATCCACCTGCAAGAATTCCTGTTGCGGATGTTTACGTCCCCCCTGCGGCGGAACGGCGGCAACCGTTCCTTCGATCAGTTTCAGCAGCGCCTGCTGTACGCCTTCACCGGAAACGTCACGGGTGATCGACGGGTTGTCAGACTTACGGGAAATCTTGTCAATTTCATCGATATAAACGATACCACGCTGCGCCTTCTGCACATCGTAGTCGCACTTCTGCAACAGTTTCTGAATGATGTTCTCAACGTCTTCCCCCACGTAACCTGCTTCGGTCAGCGTGGTGGCATCCGCCATCGTGAACGGAACGTCCAGCAGGCGCGCCAGCGTTTCCGCCAACAGCGTTTTACCGGAACCGGTCGGACCGATCAGCAGAATGTTACTTTTGCCCAATTCGACGCCATTGCTGGTGTCGCCATTGCGCAGACGTTTGTAGTGGTTGTATACCGCGACCGCCAGCACTTTCTTCGCCTGTTCCTGACCAATGACGTAATCGTCAAGGTGGTTACGAATTTCGTGTGGCGTCGGCAGCGCACTGCGCTCACGATGCGGTGCAACTTCCTTAATCTCTTCGCGAATGATGTCGTTACACAAATCGACACATTCATCGCAGATATACACGGATGGACCGGCGATGAGCTTACGCACTTCATGCTGGCTTTTGCCGCAAAAAGAGCAGTACAACAATTTGCCCGAGCCATCTTTGCGTTTATCTGTCATGAGTCAAAACCTCTTCTTTGTTCTTTGTGCCGCACACGACGACGCAAAATGCCATTCTCAGGCGCAACTCGCTTTGTCGCGTTGTGCCGCCCCTGGTAAGTATAGCGGCAGAGTTGCGCCCCGGGCATCAATTACGATGGGTCAAAATCGAGTCGACCAAGCCATACTCAACTGCCTCAGCGGCAGAGAGGAAGCGATCGCGCTCAGTATCACGCTCAATCTGCTCAAGAGATTGACCCGTATGGTGTGCCATAAGTTCGTTCATGCGCCCTTTGACTTTCAGAATTTCACGGGCGTGAATTTCAATATCTGTTGCCTGGCCCTGGTAACCGCCCAACGGCTGGTGAATCATAACGCGGGAATTCGGCAGGCAGAAACGTTTACCTTTCGCCCCGGCTGTCAGCAAGAACGCGCCCATCGAGGCCGCCTGTCCCATACAGATGGTGCTGACGTCTGGCTTAATAAACTGCATGGTGTCATAAATCGACATGCCTGCGGTGATCACACCGCCCGGAGAGTTAATGTACAGGTAGATATCTTTTTCCGGGTTTTCCGCTTCCAGGAACAGCATCTGCGCCACAATCAGGTTGGCCATATGATCTTCAACCTGGCCGGTCAGAAAAATGACACGTTCCTTAAGTAGACGAGAGTAGATATCAAAAGAGCGCTCACCACGTGAGGTCTGTTCAATGACCATCGGCACCAGCGCCATATGGGGTGCAAAGTTATCTCGTTCGCCGCTGTATGACATTTCCGTCTCCTGGATAAAAAATGAAAAAACCTGCTGTACCGATTGTAACCTTATGGACGGATTATCAGCTAGTCCCTCTGTTATGGGTACGGCATCGCCATAATTCAAGCATAACAATCTTTTGCTTTAACGCTAACACCGAAAAACGCTTTTTCGCACTCTTCCATGCAAAAGCCGTGACAAAAAAAAGACCCGCCACCAGACGGTGACGGGCCTTTGTGCGAATTTCGCGCGATTAAGCGGAATTACGCCTGCTGGTTCATCAGCTCATTGAAGGTCGTGGCTTTTTCAGTCACTTTGGCTTTCGCCAGAACCGCTTCAACAGCCTGTTCTTCCAGAGCGACGTTACGCATGTTGTCCATCAGCTCTTTATTTTTGCTGTAGAACTCGATCACTTCTTTCGGATCTTCGTAAGCAGAAGCCATCTCTTCGATCAGGCCCTTCACGCGATCTTCATCCGCTTTCAGTTCGTTGGTGCGAATCACTTCGCCCAGCAGCAGACCTACCACTACACGACGCTTAGCCTGTTCTTCGAACAGTTCACGCGGCAGTTCCAGAGCCTGTTTCTCGTTACCGCCGAAACGCTGAGCAGCCTGACGACGCAGAACGTCGATTTCGCTGTCGATCAGAGCAGCAGGAACGTCGATGTCGTTCGCTTTCACCAGACCGTCGATCGCCTGAGATTTAATACGGTTACGCACTGCGCCTTTCAGCTCGCGTTCCATGTTTTTACGTACTTCAGTACGCAGACCGGCAACGGAACCATCTTCAACGCCGAAACGTTTGATGAATTCTTCAGTCAGTTCCGGCAGCTCACGCTCTTCCACTTTCTTCAGGTTGATGGCGAATTTCGCCGCTTTACCTTTCAGGTTTTCAGCGTGGTAGTCTTCCGGGAAAGTCACGTCGATGGTGAACTCTTCGCCAGCTTTGTGACCTTTGATACCGTCTTCAAAGCCTGGGATCATACGACCCTGGCCCATCGCCAGTACGAAATCAGACGCTTTGCCACCTTCGAATTCTTCGCCGTCTACAGAGCCGGTGAAGTCGAGAGTGACGCGGTCTTCTGCATCTGCAGCGCCGTCTTTATCTTTCCAGGTCGCCTGCTGCTTGCGCAGGGTGTCCAGCATTACGTCAACATCTGCATCGGTAACGTCAACAACCGGTTTTTCAACTTCGATTGCGTCCAGACCGGTCAGTTCAACTTCCGGATAGACTTCGAATTCAACCGCGTAGGTGAAGTCTTCACCCAGTTTGTATTCGCCCGGAACATAGTTCGGCGCGCCAGCTGGATTGATTTTTTCTTTGATGATGGCATCAACGAAGTTGCGGCTCATCAGGTCACCCAGAACGTCCTGGCGAACAGACGCGCCATAACGCTGAGCAACAACATTCATCGGTACTTTGCCTTTACGGAAGCCGTCAATACGCACTTTCTTCGCTACGTTGACCAGCTCGCTTTTAACAGCGGTCTCGATGCTGTCAGCAGCGATAGTAATCGTTACACGGCGGCCAAGGCCTTGAGTGGTTTCAACTGAAACTTGCATCTTGTTACCTCAAAAAATCACAGTGCTCGGTCAACTCTACTCCGCAAGCACAGATTATTAGCTTCGCGGAACCGGGATGTTCTCGTAATCAATCACATTCCCTGTCGTCAGAATCATCCCGAAGACATTCAAATAAGACGCGGCATTATAGCGGCATCACTTTTATGAGTCGAGAACGGTTATTGCACGTTGCTGCGGCATTTTTCACAATTCCCGGCTATTTTTGCCCTGAAAAGGGTTTGACCCGTGCAAAATTCAGACAAAACAAAACGGCCCGCAGGCCGTTTTCACATAATCATTAGCAACATACTGGAAAAACGCCAGCGGTTGCAAATGCGTTTTTAAGCGATGCTTCCCGCACCGCGACATGGCGGTGACGCAAAGATCGTATCCTGCAACCCTTCCCACTCTTTGATGGTATAAGTATGCAGAGCCAGCGCATGAACCGTGGTGGATAATTCTGCGGTTAATGTACCGTAGATCATGCGATGACGATTCAAAAAACGCTCGCCGGTAAAGCGATCGCTAACCAGAACGACTTTAAAATGGCTTTCTGAACCAGCCGGGACATTGTGACGATAACTCTCATCCACAACTTCGAGGAACACGGGTTGGAACGCTGCCCTTAATTTTTCTTCTATTTGCTCACGTATCATCATGATATATCTCCTCAAACGTCGCTGAGATGTCACCCATCCCTTTAAATATTAGCCGCTTTTACCGGTTTCATTACACCATTACAACAAAAATTTAGCCTTCGTCTGATTTTCACCATCAAAGCGATGAAGTTTACTGATTCAACCCATTGGTGGATGGCATAAACGCCGAATTTGATCCCTTTAACCTCATTATTCGGACAACATGATGAATTTACATGCGTTACCCACTTCCCCTCACCGTTGGCGATGTTATGATGGCGGGAATTATTCTCTATCCATATGATTAAGAGTTACTGAGAGCACGAACATGTTAAAAAAAATCCTCTTCCCGTTAATCGCGCTTTTCATGTTGGCAGGCTGTGCGACACCGCCAACCACGATTGACGTTTCACCTAAAATCACGCTTCCACAGCAGGATCCCAGCCTGATGGGTGTGACCGTCAGCATTAATGGTGCCGATCAACGTCCGGACCAGGCGCTGGCGAAAGTGACCCGCGACAATCAACTGGTTACCCTGACCGCGTCTCGCGATCTGCGCTTCCTGTTACAGGAAGTACTGGAAAAACAGATGACCTCCCGCGGCTATATGGTGGGCCCGAACGGTGCGGTCAACCTGCAGATTATTGTGAACCAGCTGTACGCCGATGTATCTCAGGGCAACGTTCGCTATAACATCGCGACCAAAGCGGATATCGCTATCATCGCCACCGCGGCAAATGGCAATAAAATGACCAAAAACTACCGTGCCAGCTACACGGTTGAAGGGGCTTTCCAGGCCACCAACAAGAATATCGCTAATGCGGTTAACAGCGTCCTGACGGACACTATCGCTGACATGTCTCAGGACACCAGCGTCCACGATTTCATCAAGCAAAACGCGCGTTAATTCCACTTTCTGACCCGGCGCCTCGCCGGGTCAGTTTTATATGCCCATGCCCAATCATTACTTACGCATTTTTCAGCAACCGAAATCAGCCATTTTGCTGATGCTAGGTTTTGCCTCCGGTCTGCCGCTCGCGCTGACTTCCGGTACGCTTCAGGCGTGGATGACCGTCGAGAATATCGATCTGAAAACCATCGGTTTCTTTTCACTGGTCGGTCAGGCTTATGTCTTTAAGTTTCTCTGGTCCCCGGTCATGGACCGCTACACGCCGCCCTTTTTAGGCCGTCGGCGCGGATGGTTACTGACGACACAATGCCTCTTATTGATTTCCATCGCCGCAATGGGCTTTCTGGAACCAGGAACTCAATTACGCTGGATGGCGGCGCTGGCGGTAGTGATTGCCTTTTGCTCTGCCTCGCAGGACATCGTATTTGACGCCTGGAAAACGGACGTCTTAGCCGCAGAAGAACGAGGTGCCGGTGCGGCAATCAGCGTCCTCGGCTACCGTCTCGGAATGCTGGTGTCCGGTGGACTGGCTCTGTGGATGGCCGACCGCTGGCTCGGCTGGCAGGGCATGTACTGGCTGATGGCGGCGTTACTGATCCCCTGTATTATTTCCACGCTGCTCGCCCCCGAGCCGACCGACAGCATACCGGTGCCAAAAACGCTGGAACAGGCAGTGGTCGCCCCGCTGCGCGATTTCTTCGGTCGCAACAACGCCTGGCTAATTTTGCTGCTCATCATCCTTTATAAGCTGGGTGATGCCTTCGCGATGACCCTGACCACAACCTTTTTGATTCGTGGCGTTGGCTTCGACGCAGGTGAAGTAGGGGTCGTCAATAAAACGCTGGGATTGATTGCTACCATTATTGGCGCGCTGTACGGCGGGCTATTGATGCAACGTTTGACGCTGTTTCGCGCATTGCTGCTTTTCGGCATTCTACAGGGCATCTCCAACGCCGGATACTGGCTCCTTTCGGTAACCGACAAGCATATGTTCAGTATGGCTGCTGCGGTGTTTTTCGAAAACCTTTGCGGGGGAATGGGCACGTCAGCGTTTGTCGCGCTGCTGATGACGCTGTGTAATAAGTCGTTTTCTGCCACCCAGTTCGCCCTGCTGTCGGCACTCTCCGCCGTGGGGCGCGTCTATGTTGGCCCGGTTGCCGGTTGGTTTGTCGAAGCTCACGGCTGGTCGACGTTTTATCTTTTCTCGGTTGTGGCTGCCGTTCCGGGTCTGCTATTGCTGTTGGTGTGCCGGCAAACGCTGGAGTACACCCGACAGCGTGAAAGTTTCTTGCCGCGTACGGAGTTCCGTTCGGCCTACAGTCTGGCGCTATGGATCCTGATGGCAGGATGCGCGTTGCTCGCCGTCTGGCTACTGCTCCTGTCGATGAACGCGCTGGACTTCACTAACTTCTCCTTCCTCGCTGGACTGCTGGAAGTGGCGGTGACTGTCGCCATTTTCGGCATCATATTTGGCGGATTGCTCGATTATCTGGCGCTGCGCAAAACGCGGCTGGTGTGAATTGCTGCTCTTATTTAGCCGGTGTAATCACCCTGCGTAATTATATCGGCCAAATAATCAGCAACTGAAAAAATAATATTTGTTGTTTTGTGCGCAATAGAATCTGGAAATTATTGACGCCTTTTATAGGTTTTATTTTCCTTACTCGATTCAGCCTGAACACATTTATTTTTTGTGTTTTATTTGTCTATTTATTGATAATCAGTTGTTAAACAATTGTTTTATTTTCACATTGGTTATACCAATTGCCCTTTCGTCACCTCCCTGAAACCGCCTTTCGTTATAACGTGATGTTGCAACAGGTTCTTAATGCAGTTGCGACATATCTTGCAACATCTGTGACACGGGCGGCAGAACCCGGTAACACAGATCCAATGATGTTTACAGTAATGTAACCTTCCCGTAAAATGCCCACACACTTTAAACGCCACCCGGTCCCGTGGAATTGAGGTCGTTAAATGAGACTCAGGAAATACAATAAAAGTTTGGGATGGATGTCATTAATTGCAGGCACTGCATTACTCAGTGGCTGTAATTCGGCGCTGTTAGATCCCAAAGGACAGATTGGACTGGAGCAACGTTCACTGATACTGACGGCATTTGGCCTGATGTTGATTGTCGTTATTCCTGCAATCTTGATGGCTGTAGGTTTTGCCTGGAAGTACCGTGCAAGCAATAAAGATGCGAAGTACAGCCCGAACTGGTCACACTCCAATAAAGTGGAAGCGGTGGTCTGGACGGTACCTATCTTAATCATTATCTTCCTTGCTGTGCTGACCTGGAAAACCACTCACGCTCTTGAGCCAAGCAAGCCGCTGGCGCATGACGAGAAGCCCATTACCATCGAAGTGGTTTCCATGGACTGGAAATGGTTCTTCATCTACCCGGAACAGGGCATTGCTACCGTGAATGAAATCGCCTTCCCGGCGAACACTCCGGTTTACTTCAAAGTGACCTCCAACTCCGTGATGAACTCCTTCTTCATCCCGCGTCTGGGTAGCCAGATTTATGCCATGGCCGGTATGCAGACTCGACTGCATCTGATCGCCAATGAAGCCGGTACCTATGATGGTATCTCCGCAAGCTATAGCGGACCTGGCTTCTCGGGTATGAAATTCAAGGCTATCGCAACAGAGGACCGCGCCGCATTCGACCAATGGGTTGCTAAAGCGAAACAGTCACCGAACACCATGAGCGACATGGCTGCGTTCGAAAAAGTGGCTACACCAAGCGAATACAACCAGGTGGAATATTTCTCCAACGTGAAGCCCGATTTGTTTAAAGACGTTATTAACAAATTTATGGCTCACGGTCAGAGCATGGACATGACCCAACCAGAAGGTGAGCACAGCTCGCACGAAGGAATGGAAGGCATGGACATGAGCCACGCGGAAGCCGCCAACTCAAGGGGCTGAGGAAGAAAACGATGTTCGGAAAATTATCACTGGATGCAGTCCCGTTCCATGAACCTATCGTCATGGTTACGATCGCTGCCATTATCGTCGGGGGTCTGGCTTTATTAGCCTTGATCACTTACTTCGGTAAGTGGACCTATCTGTGGAAAGAGTGGCTCACGTCCGTTGACCACAAGCGTCTTGGCATCATGTATGTCATCGTCGCTATCGTGATGCTGCTGCGTGGCTTTGCCGACGCCATCATGATGCGTAGCCAGCAGGCGCTGGCCTCTGCGGGTGAAGCGGGCTTCCTGCCGCCTCACCACTACGACCAGATCTTCACGGCTCACGGCGTGATCATGATCTTCTTCGTAGCAATGCCATTCGTTATCGGTCTGATGAACCTGGTGGTTCCGCTGCAGATCGGTGCGCGTGACGTTGCGTTCCCATTCCTGAACAACCTGAGCTTCTGGTTCACCGTTGTCGGCGTTATCCTGGTTAACCTGTCTCTGGGCGTCGGTGAGTTCGCACAGACCGGCTGGCTGGCCTATCCGCCACTTTCGGGAATAGAGTACAGTCCCAGCGTCGGGGTCGATTACTGGATCTGGAGTCTCCAGCTATCCGGTATTGGTACGACGTTAACCGGTATCAACTTCTTCGTTACCATTCTGAAGATGCGTGCGCCGGGCATGACCATGTTCAAAATGCCCGTATTTACCTGGGCATCACTGTGCGCGAACATCCTGATTATCGCGTCGTTCCCAATCCTGACGGTTACCGTCGCGTTGCTGACCCTGGATCGCTATCTGGGTACCCATTTCTTTACCAACGATATGGGCGGCAACATGATGATGTACATCAACCTGATTTGGGCCTGGGGCCATCCGGAAGTGTACATTCTGGTTCTGCCGGTGTTCGGGGTGTTCTCCGAAATCGCGGCGACCTTCTCGCGTAAACGTCTGTTTGGTTACACCTCGCTGGTCTGGGCGACCGTGTGTATTACCGTGCTGTCGTTCATCGTCTGGCTGCACCACTTCTTCACCATGGGTGCTGGCGCGAACGTAAACGCCTTCTTCGGTATTACCACCATGATTATCGCCATCCCGACCGGGGTGAAGATCTTCAACTGGCTGTTCACCATGTATCAAGGCCGCATCGTTTTCCACTCAGCCATGCTGTGGACGATTGGCTTCATCGTGACCTTCTCAGTCGGCGGGATGACCGGCGTTCTGCTGGCGGTTCCGGGCGCGGACTTCGTGCTGCACAACAGTCTGTTCCTGATTGCGCACTTCCATAACGTCATCATCGGCGGTGTGGTCTTTGGGTGCTTCGCCGGTATGACCTACTGGTGGCCAAAAGCGTTTGGCTTCACGCTGAACGAAACCTGGGGTAAACGCGCATTCTGGTTGTGGATCATCGGCTTCTTCGTGGCATTTATGCCGCTGTACGTGCTGGGCTTCATGGGGATGACCCGCCGTCTCAGCCAGCAGATTGACCCGCAGTTCCACCCGATGCTGGTTGTTGCCGCCTGCGGCGCCGCGCTGATTGCACTGGGTATCCTGTGCCAGCTGATTCAGATCTTCGTCTCTATTCGCGACCGCGAACAGAACCGTGACCTGACCGGTGACCCGTGGGGTGGTCGTACGCTGGAGTGGGCAACCTCTTCTCCGCCGCCGTTCTATAACTTTGCCGTTGTGCCGCACGTTCACGAGCGTGATGCATTCTGGGAAATGAAAGAGAAAGGTGAAGCGTACAAACAGCCTGCGCATTATGAAGAAATTCATATGCCGAAAAACAGCGGTGCGGGCATTGTGATTGCGGCGTTCTCCACCGTCTTCGGTTTCGCCATGATCTGGCATATCTGGTGGCTGGCGATTGTAGGCTTCGCAGGCATGATCATCAGCTGGATTGTGAAAAGCTTTGACGAGGACGTGGACTACTACGTACCAGTCCCGGAAGTCGAAAAACTGGAAAACCAGCATTTCGATGAGATTTCTAAGGCAGGGCTGAAAAATGGCAACTGATACTTTAGCGCACGCGACTGCCCACGCGCACGAACACGGGCACCACGATGCAGGCCAGACCAAAATCTTCGGATTCTGGATCTACCTGATGAGCGACTGCATTCTGTTCTCTATTCTGTTCGCAACCTATGCCGTTCTGGTGAACGGCACCGCAGGTGGCCCGACAGGTAAGGACATTTTCGAGCTGCCGTTCGTTCTGGTTGAAACTTTCCTGCTGTTGTTCAGCTCCATCACCTACGGCATGGCGGCGATCGCCATGCACAAGAACAACAAAAGCCAGGTGGTTTCCTGGCTGGCGTTGACCTTCTTGTTCGGTGCCGGATTCATCGGGATGGAAATCTATGAATTCCATCATCTGATTGTGAACGGTATGGGCCCGGATCGTAGCGGCTTCCTGTCAGCGTTCTTTGCGCTGGTCGGCACTCACGGTCTGCACGTGACATCCGGTCTTATCTGGATGGCCGTACTGATGGTGCAAGTCGCCCGTCGTGGCCTGACCAGCACCAACCGCACCCGCATCATGTGCCTGAGCCTGTTCTGGCACTTCCTGGATGTGGTGTGGATCTGTGTGTTCACTGTTGTTTATCTGATGGGGGCGATGTAATGAGTCATTCTACCGATCACAGCGGCGCGTCCCATGGCAGCGTAAAAACCTACATGACAGGTTTTATCCTGTCGATCATCCTGACGGTCATTCCGTTCTGGATGGTAATGACGGGTGCTGCCTCTCCGGCCGTAATTCTGGGGACTATTCTGGCAATGGCAGTGGTGCAGATTCTGGTGCATCTGGTGTGCTTCCTGCACATGAACACCAAGTCTGATGAAGGCTGGAACATGACGGCTTTTGTCTTTACCGTGTTGATCATCGCCATCCTGGTTGTCGGTTCCATCTGGATCATGTGGAACCTCAACTACAATATGATGATGCACTAAGAGCGGCGGTTATGATGTTTAAGCAATACCTGCAAGTAACGAAACCAGGCATCATCTTTGGCAACCTGATCTCAGTGATCGGGGGATTCCTGCTGGCCTCGAAGGGCAGCATTGACTATCCCCTGTTCATCTACACGTTGGTCGGAGTGTCACTGGTTGTGGCGTCGGGTTGTGTATTTAACAACTACATCGACAGGGATATCGACAGGAAGATGGAAAGGACCAAAAACCGGGTGCTGGTTAAGGGACTGATCTCTCCTGGCGTCTCGCTGGTGTACGCCACCCTGCTGGGTATTGCTGGCTTCATGCTGCTGTGGTTTGGCGCGAATCCTCTGGCCTGCTGGCTGGGTGTGATGGGCTTTGTGGTTTATGTGGGCGTTTACAGTCTGTATATGAAACGCCACTCAGTCTACGGGACGCTGATCGGCTCTCTCTCCGGCGCCGCGCCGCCGGTGATCGGCTACTGCGCAGTAACCGGTGAGTTCGACAGCGGCGCGCTGATTCTGCTGGCGATTTTCAGCCTGTGGCAGATGCCGCACTCTTATGCCATCGCGATTTTCCGCTTTAAGGATTATCAGGCGGCTAACATCCCGGTTCTGCCGGTGGTGAAAGGCATCTCTGTCGCCAAGAACCACATCACGCTGTACATCGTGGCATTTGCTATCGCCACGCTGATGCTAACTCTGGGCGGCTATGCAGGTTATAAATACCTGATTGTTGCTGCGGCGGTGAGCGTCTGGTGGTTGGGCATGGCGCTGCGCGGTTACAAAGTGGAAGATGACAGAGTCTGGGCGCGCAAGCTGTTCGGCTTCTCCATCATCGCCATCACCGCGCTCTCTGTGATGATGTCCGTCGACTTTATGGTGCCGGATTCGCACAATCTGCTGACCTACGTCTGGTAAGTTAATCGTCACATCTTCTATGCCGGATGGCGGCTGACGCCTTATCCGGCCTACAAAAAAGCATATTGCTAGTAGGCCGGATAAGATACGTTAGTATCGTCATCCGGCATTTTCGTCTCTAGTCGACGCCACTCACAACCCCAACATTTGTTAATAAAGCGCATATTTACCCCGCCTGCGTACCGCTTTACACTAGGCGCGAAATTGAGACAGAGGTGGGAATGAACGATTATAAAATGACGCCGGGTGAGTTGCGCGCCACCTGGGGTTTAGGGACCGTATTTTCTCTGCGCATGCTTGGCATGTTTATGGTCCTGCCAGTTCTGACCACATACGGCATGGCCCTACAGGGTGCCAGCGAAGCCTTAATTGGCCTCGCCATCGGCATCTATGGTCTGGCACAGGCCATTTTTCAGATCCCTTTTGGATTACTCTCCGATCGCATCGGTCGGAAACCGCTGATTGTCGGTGGCCTCGCCGTGTTTATTCTCGGCAGCATCATTGCCGCACTGTCGGACTCCATCTGGGGCATTATTCTTGGCCGTGCGTTACAGGGATCGGGGGCGATTGCCGCTGCGGTGATGGCGCTACTGTCAGACTTAACCCGCGAACAAAATCGCACGAAGGCGATGGCGTTTATTGGCGTAAGCTTTGGTATCACCTTCGCGATTGCGATGGTGCTCGGGCCGGTAATCACTCACGCCCTGGGGCTCAACGCCCTCTTCTGGATGATTGCAATCCTGGCGACGCTTGGGATCGTCCTGACGCTGTGGGTCGTACCCGACAGCGCCAACCACGTGCTTAATCGCGAATCGGGGATGGTTAAAGGCAGTTTTAGTAAGGTATTAGCGGAACCGAAACTCTTGAAGCTCAACTTCGGCATCATGTGTCTGCACATTCTGCTGATGTCCACTTTCGTTGCCCTTCCAGGCCAGCTTGCAGATGCCGGTCTGCCAGCGGCGGAGCACTGGAAAGTCTATCTGGTGACGATGCTGATTTCGTTTGGTTCGGTCGTCCCATTCATTATCTATGCCGAAGTAAAGCGCCGGATGAAACGGGTGTTCCTGTTCTGCGTGGCGCTGATTGTCATCGCCGAGATTGTTCTCTGGGGCGCGGGCAACCATTTCTGGGAACTGATTATCGGCGTGCAACTGTTCTTCCTCGCCTTCAACCTGATGGAAGCACTCCTTCCGTCACTGATCAGCAAAGAATCTCCGGCAGGCTACAAAGGGACGGCAATGGGGGTGTATTCCACCAGCCAGTTCCTCGGCGTCGCGTTAGGGGGATCGCTGGGCGGCTGGATTGACGGAATGTTTGACGGGCAGACCGTTTTTCTTGTCGGCGCGTTTTTAGCCGTTGTCTGGCTCGCTGTCGCCAGCACCATGAAAGAGCCGCCGTATGTCAGCAGCCTGCGGGTCGTCATTCCGCCGGAGATTGCTGCCGATGACGTGCTGAAACAACGCTTGCTGGCAACAAAAGGCGTCAGTGAAGTGTTGATTGCACAACAGGAACATTCTGCTTACGTGAAGATAGACAGCAAAGTGACCAACCGCTTTGAGGTTGAGCAGGTCATCAGCCAGGCGTAAAAAGGGAAACGGTCCGGAAAACCGGACCGTGAAAGATTAATCGCGGAAGTTTTTAAACTGGAACGGCTGCCCTAAATCACCGCCGCGTACCAGCGCCATCACGGACTGGAGGTCATCACGGGATTTCCCGGTCACGCGAATCTCTTCCCCCTGAATCTGCGCCTGCACTTTCAGCTTGCTGTCTTTAATCAGCTTAACAATTTTCTTCTGAACCGCGCTCTCAATGCCCTGCTTCAGTTTCGCTTCCACAAACCAGGTCTTCCCGCTGTGAACGAACTCTTCCGGCACATCAAGCGACGTCCCTTCAATGCCGCGTTTAAGCAGCTTGGCACGCAGAATGTCCAGCAACTGGTTAACCTGGAAATCGGATTCGCTCAGCACTTTGATGGTTTTATTGGCATCGTTGAGCTCAAATGTTGCTTCAACGCCGCGAAAATCAAAGCGTGACTCAACTTCACGGATGGCGTTATCTACGCCGTTACGTGCTTCCTGAAGATCAACTTCAGAGACAATATCGAAAGATGGCATCTTTTCCTCTCCCTTCATTTTTGATGCGAAGCATAATACCTGCAAAGTCTCTCAACAGACAGCGCTATACTATGGTAGCAAACACCTGGTGCTGTTGCGGGTGAGGAGGAAGAATGAAAATTACCGTACTGGGATGCGGAGCCTTAGGGCAATTATGGCTTTCGGCGCTGTGCAAACAGGGACATGAGGTACAGGGTTGGCTGCGCGTTCCGCAACCCTATTGCAGCGTGAATGTAATTGAGACGGATGGGTCGCTATTTAACGAATCCCTGACGGCAAACGATCCGGAGTTTTTAGCCACCAGCGATCTGCTACTGGTGACGCTGAAAGCGTGGCAGGTTTCTGACGCGGTCAAAGCACTGGCGTCGACGCTGCCGGAAACAACACCCATTCTGTTGATCCATAACGGCATGGGAACGATCGAAGAACTGCGAAACATTCACCAACCGCTACTGATGGGGACTACCACCCACGCTGCACGGCGCGATGGCAATGTCATTATCCATGTCGCGAACGGCACCACGCGTATTGGTCCGGCGCGCGAGCAGGATGGCGATTTCAGCTATCTTGCCGATCTCTTGCAATGCGTACTGCCCGACGTCGCCTGGCATAACAACATTCGTGCCGAAATGTGGCGCAAGCTGGCGGTGAACTGCGTGATCAATCCCCTGACTGCGCTGTGGAACTGCCCGAATGGCGAACTGCGTAACCATCCTGAAGAGATCAACCTGATTTGTCAGGAAGTTGCGGCGGTTATTGAGCGCGAAGGTCACCATACATCGGTCGACGATTTACGTTATTATGTTGAGCAAGTCATTGACAGTACGGCAGAAAATATCTCATCCATGTTGCAGGATATCCGGGCCCTGCGTCATACCGAGATCGACTACATTACCGGATACCTGCTGAAACGCGCCCGTGCCCACGGGATCGCAGTGCCGGAAAACAGCCGTTTGTTTGAGTTAGTAAAGCGAAAGGAGAGTGAGTATGAGCGCATCGGCACTGGTATGCCTCGCCCCTGGTAGTGAAGAAACCGAAGCGGTGACCACTATCGATCTGCTGGTTCGTGGCGGGATTAGCGTCACCACTGCAAGCGTCGCCAGCGACGGCAGTCTGACGATTGTCTGCTCGCGCGGCGTTAAACTACTGGCGGATGCGCCGCTGGTTGCCGTGGCTGATGGCGACTACGACATCATCGTTCTGCCGGGCGGTATTAAAGGCGCTGAGTGTTTTCGCGACAGTACGCTGCTGATCGAAACCGTTAAGCAGTTTCACCGTTCCGGACGGATTGTCGCCGCCATTTGTGCGGCAGCCGCCACCGTACTCGTTCCGCATGACATTTTCCCCATCGGCAACATGACAGGCTTTCCGGCGCTGAAAGACAAAATTCCCCCTGAACAATGGCAGGATAAACGTGTGGTGTGGGACCCGCGGGTGAAGTTGCTCACCAGTCAGGCCCCGGGCACCTCAATCGATTTTGCTTTAAAGATTATTGACCTGCTGGTTGGGCGCGAGAAAGCCCATGAAGTCGCCTCACAACTGGTGATGGCAGCAGGCATTTATAATTACTACGAGTAAGATGACGCAACGCTTGTCAGTCTCCGGCCGGATAAGATGCTTTAGCGTCGCCATCCGGCATCATTGTTGTGTTAAAGCCTGATGGCGCTACGCTTATCAGGCCTACAGTCAGCCCCCGACAAATCATTCAGAACCAGGGCGCGGTACTCATCACATTGCTGTAAAACAGCATTCTGCCAGCCAGTTCTCCCGTGATGATTAATGCCACCCATACCCAACTGCGCATCCCGTTGTTCAGGCGCGATATCCCCCACACCGCGACACACACGCTGGCGAACAGTTGCCACCAGAGCAGAGGGCTTGACGCATCGGCGCCAGGAATCTGATAGCGGATCCCCAGCGCGCTGGCGCTCAGCACAATCCCTATCACAATTCCCACATTACAGATCGTTGAGGATGGCAGATGCCAGTAAGCTCTGACGACGGCGATGCTCATAAACCCCGTCAGAAACGCCGTCCCCAGAAAAGCGACAGGCGTTGCTGCGCTGTGCCACAGCGGGTGCAGCGGCATCTGGTAATACACCTGAGATGTCACCAGAATGGTGCCCAGCCCCACCAGCGCCGTCGCACCACCCAGCAGTATCACCGCGCGCTGTACAGGCTTGAACCAGCACAACAGTAGCCAACAAAACATCACGCCATTGAGCACGATAAACGCGGCCACTTCCCGACTGAGCCAGGAGATCTCCAGGCCGGTAAGGGAACGGTAAGCACCTTCAGGCGATCCCAAATGCGCCAGCGACGCGCAGGAACCCAGCACAGTGATGATCCAGAATCGCAGCGCCAGCATACGGTACTGCACGGTACTGAATTTCCGCTTACGACCAGACTGGCACAAGGTAAGCGCCAGCACGCCGCCGATGCCCCACTGGGCGAAGACGGTAAAGAAGACCAATGGCAATTCATAGTGTTCCATTTCGTTCTCCTCAATCCCGCGGCGGAATAATAACAATGTTAGGCTGGCTAATCGTGTGATCGGGCAGGTTGTAGCGTTTTTCCAGCACCGTCCACTGCGTCGTATGTTCCTGACGCAATTCAGCTATCTCGCCAAAACGTAATACCCCTGCCGGGCAGGATTCCACGCAGCGCGGCTGTAATCCCTCATCAAGACGTTCAGCACACAGATTACACTTACTGGTTTTCCCCTCGGCAGGATCGTACACCGGTGCGCTCCACGGACAGGCCATGATGCACATCCGGCAGCCAATGCAGCGATCGTGATCCTGAATGACAATGCCGTCTGCGCGCTTACTGTATGTCCCCGCCGGGCAGACTTTCATGCACTGCGGATCATCGCAGTGGTTGCACGACATGCTGATAAAGGCCTGTGTATTGGGTTCATCCGTATGACGTTCGCGCACCCGACGCCAGAGCACCCCCGTCGGCGTCATGTTTTCCGATTTGCAGGCCATGCTACAGGTTTTGCAGCCATAGCAATTTTGCATATCAATAAGAAATCCATACTGTTTCATAATGATTAAGCCTCCCTTCTCACATCCACCAGCGTACTGTTACAGCAGTGTCCATTCCCCAGCACCTCCACCTGATCGTTAGTAACATGGCTGCTGCTTCCTCCCTGCTGCTCCCACCAACCGTTATCCAGACTCACCACTCCGCGTTTGATATGCGGGGTCACATCGGCAATCGCCCGATGCTGCCCGCGATGATTGAATACCACGACCCACTCTCCGGGCTGAATCTGACGCTGGCGGGCATCTTCCGGATGGATCATCACGTTCGGACGATTACGCTGAACCTCAAGGATCCATTCGTTCATGCCATGACTGGAATGCACGCTGCGCGCCAGTTTGCGCTGCACCGCCATTAACGGGTAAGTCTGCGCCAGTTCAGGCGATCCTTTGACCGACTCTTTCACCTGCTTCCAGGTCACTACTGGCAGAAACTCTTTTTTGCTCCACTCCTCGATATACAGGTGCGCTTTTCCGGTCGAAGTAAGAAACTTACCGTCTTTAAACGGGATCCAGTCATCCTCGACAGGACATACTGGCCCTTTTTTCAACATGTCACGGGTGATACCCGAGCCTTTCAGACAGGTGTCGATATAGTGCTCAATCGGCTGGTTAAAGACCTCGCCAAAACCAAAGCGCTCGGCCAGACGGGCAAAAATCCAGTAATCGGGTTTGGCTTCTCCCGGAGGTTCCACCGCTTTCTCCATCAGTTGCACATAGTGGCTGCGCACGCCCGCCATAAGGCTGACATCCTCAAAAATGGTCGTGACAGGAAGTACCAGATCGGCATACAGCGCGGACGAGCTCATCAGGTTATCGGCTACCACCACAAACGGCACTTTCTTAAAGGCCTCTCTCACCTGATTGGTATTGGGCAGTTGGGTCATCGCGCCCAGCGTCATGTTCCACCAGAATTTAATCGCGTGCGGTTTTTCGTTAACGACCCAGTCACCGATTTTGGGAATAGGAATGGGGGGAATTTTGGCTGCATTTGGCGCGGGTGGAACGATGGGCGAGAATTTTGCCATCTGGCGAACGCCCCCCGCATCGCAGACTCCAGCCCCGGCTTTACCGATATTGCCGGTGATCAGCGCCAGATAGAACTGGCTGGCGGCAACGTAGGTGCCAAACTCGGTTCGCTGAGCCCCTGACATATTCTGCACAATCATCGCCGGTTGCGTTGAGGCATAATCTCGCGCCAGACGCAGCACCGTCTGCGCGGGTACGTCGGTCTCTTCCTCAACTTTCTGCGCTGTCCAGGGTTTCGCCTGGGCCCAGACGTTATCCAGCACGGTGGTGAACTCACTGTTGGCAGGCAACTCATCGCCGAGCAATGCTGGCATCACGCCGGGATCATCATGGCGTTTCAGGGTCTGGCTTTGGGTATCAAACACCAGGTAACTATCCACGTCCTTAGAGTCGGCGCGCATCAGTTGTTGCTGTGAGTCGACCAGGTAGACCGCGCCGGTATGCGCGCGCAGGAAATCCGCGTCATAACGCTTCTCCTGCATGATGATGTTAATCATCCCTAACGCCAGGGCAATATCGGTGCCCGGTATGATAGGCACCCATTCGTCGGCTTTGGCCGCCGTTTCGTTAAACCGGGGATCGATCACCACCAGCCGGGCACCGTTTCTCTGCGCCTGCGAGTAGTTTTTAAAATAGGCATGCATGGTGACCGCCGGATTATTCCCCCAGCAGAGAATGTAGCGACTGTCCGCAATAGTGTCGCGAGTATCGGCATAGCGTAGACCCACCATTGGCATCATAGCGGCGGTCACCGCCGCACAGCATAGCGAACCGGCGGTTTTAGTGCTGCCACCGAGATAATCGAAGAAGGCTTTGCCCATATCATTCTTGATAGAATCCATGTTCCCCGAAGCGGCGGTGAGCAGTAAGCCCTTATTTCCCTCAGTGGCAATGGTTTCCCGGATGTTCTTTTCAATGAGATCCAGCGCAGCATCCCAGCTAATCGGCTGAAATTTCCCCTCGCCTTTTTCCCCTATGCGTAGCAGCGGTTTTGTCAACCGTAACGGGTGATAGACCCATTTGGTGCGGCTAATTCCCCGCAAGCAGCATTTCACATTGAAGCCTTTCGTCGCTTCAATTTTCATTAAGCGGTCTTTCCAGACATACGCCGTCAGGTTGCAGTGCAAACACTCCATTGCGCAGGTCGAGCGAAACGTCTGGTAATCCGTTTGCTTAAGACGAACCCGGGGCAACGGTGAACCGTTGGCCTGCCGCAGCGTCAGAAACGTTGGCACCAGTGACGACAACCCCACTACGCCGAGCCCTTTTAGCAGGGTTCTTCTTTTTAAATGAATATTGCTCAATGCGTCCATGTTCTTGCCTCTAAAAAAGTTCATTATTAGTTAACCCAGGTTAACCAGTAATTAACTTGAGAGAGGTCAAGATCATCCCATTTAGGCGTAACGGCCTTTTTGAATTGCGAAGACAGTCAGGATTTCTGTCGCAATGGTATAATCGTGAAGAATTAATCAAGAGAACGCATATGGCTGAAACATCACAAGGGGTCAATTCGGTTGATATCGCCGTCAACATTCTGACGTTTATTGCCAGTCAAAACGGTCAGGCGCGGGCCATCGATATCGCCGCTGGATGCAACCTGTCCAAGAGTCGTTTACACAAGTATCTGGTTTCACTCTGTCGAACCGGTATGTTGGGGCAAAACGAAAAAGGACTCTATTGTCTTGGATCGACACTTTTTCAGATGGCGGGCAATCCAACGGCTGCACGCGATCCGGTAAGTGAACTCAATACGGCGCTGATCGCATTTCGCGATACCTTTAACCACTCTACCGGCGTGGTGGTGGCGATGGGTGACGGATTAGTGCTGAAACACTACCATCGCAGCTTCCGTAATGTGGATATCGATTTTCTGCCCAATACCCCCGTTCCGCTGCACGCCAGTTCAGCAGGTCAGGTGTTCATGAGTTATTCCGACTATCAGCCGCAGAATCAGGCACAGAAACAATTGATTGCGCAGATACAGTCTCAGGGCTATGCGGTACGCTACAATCCAACGCAGGGGATCCCTGGCGCACAGTCGATTGCCTGTCCGCTACGGAATGGGAAAGGAGATCTGGTGGCGATTGCCGTAACGATGGGATTCTTCAGTACAGATGTTATCCCGCAGATTGCCGGACAGCTAGTGAGAAGCGTCGCGGCGCTTCATCCGCAGGATTAAGTTTCCCCCGGCGCGGATGGCCGGAGGAAATCGCGGTTACGGGCGATATACCTTCACATTTTCAAAGCCCTGCTCGCGCAGATACAGCGCTTGTAATCGGCTCATCACGCCGCGCTCGCACCACAGCAGCCAGGTTTTATTCTGGTCGAGATCGCCGAATTGCGTGCTCAGCTTGTAGAACGGCAGTGAAACCACCTCCACGCCTTCCACCTTCAGCGGCTTATCATCCTGCTCGTCGATAGCGCGGATATCCAGAATCACGTCGTTCGGACCAAAACCACTGACGGTTTCGACTTCCACCACGTCCTGCTGCGTTTGCTGCGCAATTTCGCGAATATCCACATTGCTTGCTTCTTCAACCACCTTCTCGAGGATGCTGAAGTCAAAGTTCTCTTCTTCTGCTTCAATCTTCGCCTTGATGGCTTTCACCGTCGGGCTTTTTGAAATCACGCCGCAGTATTCCGGCATGGTGCGGGCAAAGTCTTCAGTCCCAATCTGGCGCGCCAGATTGATGATGTGCTCTTTATCGTAAGCGATCAGCGGACGCAGGATCAGCGTATCAGAGACGTTATCGATCAGACGCAGATTGGTCAGCGTCTGGCTGGAAACCTGGCCCAGCGCTTCGCCGGTGACCAGCGCCTGCACGCCATAACGCTCCGCCACTTTCGACGCCGCACGAACCATCATACGTTTGAGTACCACACCCATCTGACCGTCATCGACTTTCTCGAGGATCTCGCCGACCACTGGCTCAAAATTGATGGCGACAAAGCGCACGCGATGCGAGCTGCCGAAGCGGTTCCACAGATAGTGCGCCACTTGACGAACGCCGATTTCATGCGCCGCACCGCCGAGATTAAAGAAGCAGTAGTGAACGCGGCAGCCGCGACGCATCAGCATATAGCTGGAAACCCCGGAGTCGAAACCGCCGGAGATCAGCGAGAGTACGTCTTCCTGAGTACCGATCGGGAAACCACCGATCCCTTCGTAACGCCCTTTAATGAGCAGCAGACGGTCATCTTCCACTTCCAGATGAACAGTCACATCCGGGTTGGTCAGCTTCACGCGCGCCGATTCAATGTGCTGGTTTAAACCGCCGCCCACGTAACGTTCCACGTCGATAGAGCTAAACTCGTGTTTACCGCGACGTTTAACGCGCACGCAGAAGGTCTTACCTTCCAGCCGATCGCGGTATTGCGCCAGCGCCTTCTCGAAAATATCGTGCATGTCGGTAAACGGCACGTCTTCGACTTCGAGAATGTGGTGAATCCCTGGGATGCGGGTCAGCGCGTCGCGGATCGCCAGACGCTGGTTTTCATCTTTCGCGCGAACTTCGATGTTATCCCAGTGGCGGACAACGGCGAGGGTCTCATCATAGTGCTTTAAAACGTTACGAATGTTCCCGGTCAGCATTTTTATAAAGCGCAAACGCACAGATTGGCTTTTGATGGTGATTTCCGGGAACAATTTAATGATAAACTTCATGGCGGCAATGGTTCTTTAGCAAGCCAATTACGGCTTGTATTGGAGAAATAGTACAGCAACCCCGTTAAGCGGCTGCATCCAGGCGCGGAAGTATACCACTATCATACGATTCCTGTGCACATTGCGCGTTATACCCTAAATAATTCGCGTGCAGCCAACGTACAGGCAGCCCGAAGTATGATGGGTAAGTTTGATAATTGCTCTGAGTCCGTTACCATATCAGGGCTGAAAATACTGAGAGTCAGACATTTATTATGGCGAAGAAAAATGAGGCGCCGGTCAGCTTTGAAACGTCGCTGAACGAGCTGGAGCAAATTGTAACGCGTCTGGAAAGTGGCGATCTGCCGCTGGAAGAGGCGCTGAATGAATTCGAACGTGGCGTGCAACTGGCACGTCAGGGTCAGGTAAAATTGCAACAGGCGGAACAGCGTGTGCAAATCCTGCTGTCTGACAATGAAGACGCATCTCCTACGCCTTTTACAGCGGATAACGAGTAAATGGATTTTTCGCAGCAGCTTCAGGCCTGCGTTGAACAGGCCAACCAGGCGCTGAGCCGTTTTATTGCCCCACTGCCCTTTCAGAACACTCCCGTGGTCGAAACCATGCAGTATGGCGCATTATTAGGCGGTAAACGTCTGCGTCCATTTCTGGTGTATGCAACCGGTCAGATGTTTGGTGTCAGCCTGAGGACGCTGGATGCCCCGGCGGCGGCCGTTGAATGCATTCATGCGTATTCGCTGATCCATGACGATCTGCCCGCAATGGACGATGACGATCTGCGTCGTGGTCTGCCGACCTGTCACATCAAGTTTGGCGAGGCCAATGCCATTCTGGCAGGCGATGCCCTGCAAACGCTGGCGTTCTCGATTATCAGCGACGCCCCGATGCCGGAAGTTGCCGACCGCGATCGGATCGCGATGATTTCCGAACTGGCGAGCGCCAGCGGAATCGCCGGAATGTGCGGCGGTCAGGCACTGGATCTCGACGCCGAAGGGAAACGGGTGCCGCTTGAGGCGCTGGAGAAAATCCATCGTCATAAGACCGGCGCACTGATTCGCGCCGCGGTTCGCCTGGGGGCGTTAACTGCCGGAGAAAACGGCAGAAATGCCCTGCCGATACTCGACAAATACGCAGAAAGTATCGGTCTGGCGTTCCAGGTTCAGGATGACATTCTGGATGTGGTGGGCGATACTGCAACGTTGGGTAAACGTCAGGGTGCAGACCAGCAGCTTGGCAAAAGTACCTATCCTGCACTTCTGGGCCTTGAGCAAGCCCGGAATAAAGCCCGGGATTTAATCGCAGAGGCTCGCCAGTCGCTAAACCAACTGGCCGCACAGTCACTCGATACCTCGGCACTGGAAGCGCTAGCGGACTACATAATCCAGCGTAATAAATAAATGAACACTCTGTCTTACTTAAAGGCCTCTGATGAGTTTTGATATCGCCAAATACCCTACCCTGGCACTGGTCGACTCCACCCAGGAGTTACGATTACTGCCTAAAGAGAGTCTGCCGAAACTCTGCGACGAGCTGCGCCGCTATTTACTCGACAGCGTCAGCCGTTCCAGCGGACACTTCGCCTCCGGGCTGGGCACGGTCGAACTGACCGTGGCGCTGCACTATGTCTATAACACCCCGTTTGACCAGTTGATCTGGGACGTGGGTCATCAGGCTTATCCGCACAAGATTCTGACCGGTCGTCGCGATAAAATCGGCACCATCCGCCAGAAAGGCGGCCTGCACCCGTTCCCGTGGCGCGGTGAAAGCGAATACGACGTCCTGAGCGTGGGTCATTCCTCTACCTCTATCAGCGCCGGTATCGGTGTGGCGGTTGCCGCCCAAAAAGAGGGTAAAGATCGCCGTACCGTCTGCGTCATTGGCGACGGGGCGATTACCGCCGGAATGGCATTCGAAGCGATGAACCACGCGGGCGATATCAAACCCGACATGCTGGTCATCCTCAACGACAACGAAATGTCGATTTCCGAAAACGTCGGCGCGCTGAACAATCACCTCGCGCAGTTGCTCTCCGGTAAGCTCTACTCTTCCCTGCGCGAAGGCGGCAAGAAGGTATTCTCTGGCGTACCGCCGATTAAAGAACTGCTCAAGCGCACCGAAGAACATATCAAAGGTATGGTGGTGCCCGGCACGCTGTTTGAAGAGCTGGGCTTTAACTACATCGGCCCGGTCGACGGTCACGATGTACTGGGGCTTATCACCACGCTAAAAAACATGCGTGATCTGAAAGGCCCGCAGTTCCTGCATATCATGACCAAGAAAGGTCGGGGCTACGAGCCGGCGGAAAAAGATCCGATCACCTTTCACGCCGTGCCGAAATTCGATCCGTCCAGCGGTTGTCTGCCGAAAAGCAGCGGCGGCCTGCCGAGCTATTCGAAAATCTTCGGCGACTGGCTGTGCGAAACGGCAGCCAAAGACAGCAAGCTGATGGCGATCACCCCGGCCATGCGCGAAGGGTCTGGTATGGTCGAGTTCTCGCGTAAATTTCCGGATCGCTACTTTGACGTGGCGATTGCCGAGCAGCACGCGGTGACCTTTGCCGCCGGACTGGCGATTGGCGGTTACAAACCGGTGGTGGCTATCTACTCCACCTTCCTGCAACGCGCCTACGATCAGGTGCTGCATGACGTCGCAATTCAAAAACTGCCGGTCATGTTTGCTATTGACCGCGCGGGGATCGTGGGTGCCGACGGACAAACTCACCAGGGGGCGTTCGATCTCTCCTATCTGCGCTGCATTCCGGAGATGGTCATCATGGCTCCGAGCGATGAAAACGAATGCCGCCAGATGCTGTTTACCGGCTATCACTACAGCGATGGTCCTACGGCGGTGCGCTATCCGCGCGGAAATGCCGTCGGCGTTGAGCTGACGCCGCTGGAAAAACTGCCGATCGGGAAAGGCGTGGTGAAGCGTCACGGCGAGAAGGTGGCGATCCTCAATTTCGGTACCTTAATGCCGGAAGCGGCGAAAGTCGCGGAATCCCTCAATGCTACGCTTGTCGATATGCGCTTTGTGAAACCACTGGATGAGGCACTGATCCTTGAAATGGCGGCGCGTCATGACGTGCTGGTGACGCTGGAAGAAAACGCCATTATGGGCGGTGCCGGCAGCGGCGTGAACGAAGTGCTGATGGCGCATCGCAAGCCGGTTCCGGTGCTTAACATCGGCCTGCCGGACTTCTTCATTCCGCAGGGAACGCAGGACGAAGCCCGCGCCGAGCTGGGTCTGGATGCCGCAGGCATTGAGGCCAAAATCAAGGCCTGGTTGGCATAATCCCCTCTTCGCTCCTGCTATGCTTAACCCATAACGAGCATAACAGGAGCGAAATAATGCAATACAACATCTTAGGAAAAACGGACCTTCGGGTTTCCCGCCTTTGTCTGGGCTGCATGACGTTCGGCGAACCGAATCGCGGCAACCACGCCTGGACGCTTCCGGAAGAGAGCAGTCGCCCTATCATCCAACGTGCCCTTGAAGGCGGCATCAACTTTTTCGATACCTCGAACAACTACTCAGCCGGCAGCAGCGAAGAGATCGTTGGCCGCGCACTGCGTGATTTCGCCCGCCGTGATGAAGTCGTCGTCGCCACCAAAGTGTTTAATCGGGTGGATGACCTGCCTGAAGGATTATCCCGCGCACAAATTCTGCGTTCAATTGATGACAGTCTGAGACGACTGGGAATGGATTACGTCGATATCCTGCAAATTCACCGCTGGGATTACAACACGCCGATCGAAGAGACACTGGAAGCGTTAAACGATGTGGTCAAAGCCGGTAAGGCACGTTATATCGGCGCGTCGTCTATGCATGCGTCGCAGTTTGCCCAGGCGCTGGCGCTGCAAAAACAGCACGGCTGGGCACAATTTATCAGCATGCAGGATCACTATAACCTGATCTATCGCGAGGAAGAGCGCGAAATGCTGCCGCTGTGCTATCAGGAAGGCGTGGCGGTAATCCCGTGGAGCCCATTGGCCAGAGGGCGTCTGACACGTCCGTGGGGAGAAACCACGGCACGCCTGGTCTCTGATGAAGTGGGGAAAAAGCTGTATAGTGAAAGCGACGAAAACGATGCGCAGATTGCCGCACGACTGGCAGGTGTAAGCGAAGAGCTCGGCGCGACGCGGGCCCAGGTGGCACTGGCGTGGCTGTTGAGCAAACCTGGCATTGCCGCCCCGATTATCGGTTCATCGCGGGAAGAACAGTTGGATGAGCTGCTGAATGCCGTAGATCTCACGCTGAATCCCGAGCACATCGCCGAACTGGAAACGCCGTATAAGCCGCACCCCGTGGCCGGATATAAATAAGAAAACGTGCCGGATGACGGCGTAACCGCCTTATCCGGCCTACAAAATACGGACATCATACCGGGTAGGCCGGATAAGCGCAGCGCCATCCGGCATCGTCATCAAATAACCCCAATCGGCCAGTGATGTCCGATGAAATAGAGGATCCCGGCGGAAATTACCCCGGCAACAATATCGTCAACCATGATTCCCATCCCGCCATGTACATTGCGATCGAACCACCGGATCGGCCATGGCTTCCACATATCGAGAATACGGAAAATCACAAACCCGGCGGCGACCCACTGCCAGTCGTTGGTCGGCAGCGCCATTAGCGTGATCCACATTCCGATAAACTCATCCCAGACAATGCTGCCGTGATCGTGCACGCCCATGTCTTTTGCCGTTTGATGACAAAGATAGACGCCGATACAGATCCCCAACATCACCACCAGCGAATAGAGCTGCCACGGCAGGAAAGTCATCAGATACCAGAAGGGGATCGCTGCCAGCGAGCCCATCGTACCGGGAACAATCGGGCTGAGACCGCTGCCAAATCCGGTAGCCAGTAAGTGCCACGGGTTAAGCAGATTCAGACGGCTTTTGGCGACATCTTTATGGCGTGGCAAAATGGTCATATCCTTTCCAGTCAACAGTGACAGGCGTTCCGTCACGCATGAAATGAATCCCTTCGACATCTGCACTCATCTGCCCAATGCAGGTAAAGGGGACGCCAAGCTGGCCCATTGCCACCTCCAGCGCGCCGCGATTTAGCTCCGGTACGGTAAAGCATAACTCGTAGTCTTCGCCGCCAGACAGCGCCCAGCGTAGCGCCTGTTCCGATTCGACGTGACGCGTCATCGCCTCTGACCAGGGCAGCGCATCGAGATTGACTCGCGCGCCGCAGGCGCTGGCGTTAACAATATGCCCAAGATCGGAAATCAGCCCGTCAGAGAGATCAATCGCCGCGCTGGCCAGATCGCGCAGCGCCTGGCCTTGCAGTATGCGCGGCGTCGGACGCAGATGGCGCTTGAGCAGATATTCCCGGTCGGCAACATCGGCGACCTGCAAGCGGTTCAGCAAAATCGCCAGGCCTGCGGCGCTGTCGCCCGGCGTGCCGGTCACGTAGATCCAGTCGCCCGGTTTTGCCCCGCCGCGTTTCAGGGCGCGTCCAGCAGGAACAAAACCGTGGATCCCCAACGTCATCGACAGCGGCCCCCGGGTGGTGTCGCCGCCAATCAGTTGCATATCGTAATAATTCAGGAGATCAAACAGACTGTCGCTGAAGGTTTCCAGCCAGCGTTCATCCACTTCAGGCAAGGTGATCGCCAGCGTCAGCCACGCCGGATCGGCACCCATTGCTGCCAGATCGCTTAAGTTCACCGCCAGCGCTTTGTACGCCAGATCGGCAGGATCAATGTCAGCCAGGAAGTGGTTACCCGCCACCAGCGTATCGGTGCTGATCGCCAGCGTCTGTTTATCGGGGATGTTCAGAAGTGCGCAGTCGTCGCCAATACCGGTTTCGACGTCAAGACGAGAGCTTCTGACACGGTCAAAATAACGGGCAATCAGGGAAAACTCGCCGCATGCCATACGTTATGCCTCAGCAGAAAAAATGAAAAAGCCGCCAGGGGAGAGGAATTGCTTCCACTTCACTGACGGCCTGGAGATTACTTTTTGTTGGGGCGAATCGCAGGCGCTGCTTTATCCAGAACGCCATTGACGAACTTGTGACTGTCTTCTGCACCGAACGTTTTCGCCAGTTCGATCGCTTCGTTGATGGCCACTTTGTATGGCACATCACTACGTTTAGACAGCTCGAACAGCGCAATACGCAGTACGGCTTTTTCCACCTGACCCAGCTCTTCCAGCAGCCGGGACAGATAGGGCTTCATCAGGCCATCCAGGTACGCGCTGTTAGTCGCCACCCCGGACAGCAGTTCACGGAAGTACATGACGTCTACATCTTTCACGTCCTGTTCTGCCAGGAACTGGTATTCAACATCAGCGATGTCGTTCTGGGACAACTGCCAGGAGTAGAGCGCCTGAACGGCACACTCACGGGCGCGGCGACGAGCAGCAGGTTTCACGGATTTCCCCTTACAAAAATCAGGCCTTAATGGCTTTCAATACATTAATCATTTCAAGCGCGGTCAGTGCAGCTTCCGCGCCTTTGTTGCCAGCTTTGGTGCCAGCACGTTCGATAGCTTGTTCAATGCTTTCGGTAGTCAGGACGCCAAAGGCGACCGGAATTTCGCGGTCCTGAGCGACATGCGCCAGACCATTGCTTGCACCGCCAGCGACATATTCGAAGTGAGCTGTGCCGCCACGGATTACCGTACCCAGCGCAATCACCGCGTCGTATTTACCGGTTTTCGCCAGCGCACCCGCCGCCAGCGGCAGTTCGTAGGCACCTGGAACCCAAACAACGGTAATGTTTTCATCTTTGACCTGACCAATGCGTTTCAGGGCGTCAATTGCACCTTCCAGCAGGCTGTCATTGATAAAGTTGTTGAAACGCGCAATGGTGATGGCGACGCGAGCGTCCGGAGTAGCAACGTTAGCTTCAATAATGTTCATATTCTTCCTTCGGGTTCGATATGGCCCCGTAAGGGGGGCGGATTTTATCATAATATTCTGTGCGCTGCTTCCTCTAATTAGGAAAGCCTCACGCAGGGGTTAAATGCAGGCAAACGTCCGGGCCCACCTGGCGTATCTCATTGAATTTGAAATGGGGGGCGTCTACCAGTTTCTCAAGCCCTGGCAGCACACATAATCCCCTGGCGTCACTGCCTAACAGTGTAGGCGCAAGATAAACGATAAGCTCGTCAACCACGCCAGCCTGTAAAAGCGCGCCGGCAAGCGTTGGCCCGGCTTCCACCCACAGACTGTTAATCTGCTGTTTGCCCAGCAGCATCATCAGCACCACCAGATCCAGATGACCGTTATGCTCCGGCACCATAATCGTGCGGACCGAATCCGGCCAGACGCGCGCGTCTTCTTTCGTGCGCGCGATCCAGGTTTCTCCTGGCTGCTGAACCAAACGGTATTCCGGCGTCACGCGGTTCTGGCTGTCGACAACAATCCGCACCGGCTGGCGCAGGGCATCCTGCGGGTAAACCGCCTGCGTCGCCTCGCCCAGTTCCGACCAACGCACGGTGAGCTGCGGGTCGTCTGCCAGCACCGTCGCGCTGCTGGTTAAAATAGCGTGGCTTTGCGCCCGCAGACGCTGAACATCGCGTCGCGCCTGCGGCGACGTTATCCACTGGCTTTCGCCGCTGGCCATCGCCGTGCGACCATCCAGCGAGGCGCCGAGCTTCAGTTGCACATACGGAAACCCGGTGCGCATCCGTTTAAGAAAACCTTTATTTAAGGCTTCGACTTCGCTCATCATCAGCCCGTGGCTGACGTCGACTCCCGCCTGTTGCAGTCGATATAACCCGCGTCCCGCCACTTGCGGATTGGGGTCCTGCATCGCCGCAACCACACGGGAGACACCAGCGGCGATCAGCGCATCGCAGCACGGCGGCGTGCGACCGTGATGGCTGCACGGTTCAAGCGTGACGTACGCTGTGGCCCCTTTAGCCTTTTCGCCAGCCATGCGCAGAGCATGCACTTCCGCATGCGGTTCGCCAGCACGGTGATGATAACCTTCGCCGACAATCTCGCCATGGTTGACTATCACGCAGCCGACATTAGGGTTGGGATGGGTGGTAAACCGCCCGCGCTGCGCCAGCTTCAGCGCTCGCGCCATGTATAACTCATCCTGCATGGCTTAATCCTGTAGGCGAGCGATCTCTTCGCCAAATTCTTTGATATCTTCGAAACTGCGGTAAACCGAGGCAAAGCGGATGTAGGCGACTTTATCGAGTTTTTTCAATTGTTCCATCACCAGATTGCCAATCATTTTACTGGGGACTTCACGTTCGCCGGTGGCCCGCAACTGCGACTTAATGTGATTCAACGCCATTTCGACGTCGTCGGAACTCACCGGACGCTTTTCCAGCGCGCGTTGCATTCCACTGCGCAGTTTTTCTTCATTAAACGGTTCGCGCACGTCGTTGCTTTTTACAACGCGCGGCATCACCAGTTCTGCCACTTCAAAAGTGGTGAAACGTTCATTACAAACCAGACACTGCCGACGGCGGCGTACTGAAGAGCCCTCGCCCACAAGACGAGAGTCAATTACCTTAGTGTCTACGGCGAAACAGAATGGGCAATGCATACGGCGTCCTGACCAGGTGGTTAACAGAAATCTATTTTAACCTGAACTGACGTGACAACAAAGGCGCAACGCTTTTGAGACAATGGATCGATGTCTTTGCGCATTTTACGATCTACCATTAGGTTATCGCGACAATTCAGGAAATAAGAGAGATGACAAGACGTTACCTAAGAATTCTCCTGGTGGGAAGTCTCTTTAGTCTGAGTGCCTGTGCGCAACAAAGTGAAGTGCGCCAGATGCATCAAAGCGTTTCGACACTCAATAAAGAGATGAACCAGCTTAATCAGGAAACGGTGAAGATTACCCAGCAAAACAGTCTGAACGTCAAATCAACCAGTGGCGTTTATCTGTTACCGGGTTCCAATACGCCTGCACGTCTGAACAGTCAGATAGGCACACTGCGCATGTCGCTTATCAACATTGCGCCAAACGCCGCTGGCACGCGGGTGACGCTGCGTATTCAGGGAGAGTCAAACGATCCGCTGCCAGCGTTTAGCGGCACCGTTGAGTATGGACAAATTCAGGGAACAACTGACAATTTTCAGGAAGTGAATGTCCAGAATCAGTTGATTAACGCCCCGGCCAGCGTGCTGGCGCCAAGCGATGTGGACATCCCGCTACAGTTAAATGGCATAACCCCCGATCGATTAGGATTCGTACGTATCCACGACATCCAGCCTGTTACGCAATAAACCTTCCTGCGGAACGTTTTGTGCGTTCCGCAACATCCATCCGCCATCTTTTGTTACTCCTCTGACATCAACGTCATTTTTTGTCAACGTTGGCAATCGGCATGAAAGTCAGTACAATCGCCGCGCTAAAGTGCGCAAACGTGAACGCAATCGATTACGCACATGATAGAACTGTGAAACAAGACATATTTTTGTGAGCAATGATTTCTATAATAGGCTCGCAGAAACACGAAATATTCAGAAACGCTATTTGCGCCTTTTTCACTCCCGTCAGGGATTTCAAACAGTGGCATACATATGAAAAAAACATTACTTGCAGCCGGTGCCGTGCTCGCGCTCTCCTCGTCATTCACCGTCAACGCCGCGGAAAATGACAAACCGCAGTATCTGTCCGACTGGTGGCACCAGAGCGTCAACGTCGTCGGGAGCTACCACACCCGTTTCGGACCCCAGATCCGTAACGATACCTATCTGGAATATGAAGCTTTCGCGAAAAAAGACTGGTTCGACTTCTATGGCTACATGGATGCGCCGGTATTCTTCGGCGGTAACACCGACGCGAAAGGGATCTGGAACCACGGTTCTCCATTGTTTATGGAAATCGAACCGCGTTTCTCCATCGACAAACTGACCGGCACCGATCTGAGCTTCGGTCCGTTTAAAGAGTGGTACTTCGCCAACAACTACATTTACGACATGGGTCGTAACAAAGATGGCCGTCAGAGCACCTGGTACATGGGTCTGGGTACGGATATTGATACCGGCCTGCCGATGAGTCTGTCTCTGAACGTGTACGCCAAGTACCAGTGGCAGAACTACGGCGCTGCAAACGAAAACGAATGGGATGGCTACCGTTTCAAAGTGAAATACTTTGTTCCGATTACTGAACTGTGGGGCGGTAACCTGAGCTACATCGGCTTCACCAACTTTGACTGGGGTTCCGATCTGGGCGACAACGACTTCTCCGATCTGAACGGCAACAAAGCGCGAACCAACGACTCCATCGCCTCCAGCCATATTCTGGCGCTGAACTACGACCACTGGCATTACTCGGTCGTGGCCCGTTACTGGCACAATGGTGGTCAGTGGAACGACGATGCTGAGCTGAACTTCGGTAAAGGCAACTTCAACGTTCACTCTACCGGTTGGGGTGGTTACCTGGTTGTCGGTTACAACTTCTGATAACGTCCCTTTCCCTGCAAAAGCCAGCCTGACCGCTGGCTTTTTTATGCGTGCGTTTCGTTACGGATCTTGCGTAAAAAATCGCTGAGCGAACGGTCGGCGCGCTCGCAAAATCGTCTGTCGAGCAGCGTGATGCTCAAACAGCGATCGACACGAAAACAGCGATAGTCTTCGCGCCGCTCGCACCAGGCCACCAACAACCAGAACTTCCCTTCGAAGAAGATCCCTAACGGCTGCACATCCCGCCAGGAAAGCTGCCCCGCTTCGTCGCGATAATGCAGCGCCAGCACCTGCTGGCTGGTCACCGCCCGGTGAATCATATCGAACGCGCTGCGTGAATGCAGTTGTTCGCCAAAGTCCGGCGCGAAGATGCGCGCCTGTTCGGCTTTGCGCCGGCTTTCTTCCGGCAAAATCGCCAGCACCTTTTCCTGCGCCGACTCCAGTTCCCTGGAGAGCAAATCGCCTCCCCAGGTGTGCAACAGACGAATGGCGGCAATCAGCGCTTCAGACTCCCGGTGTGTCAACATCAACGGCGGGAGATCAAACCCCGCCATCAGACGATAACCGCTCCCCGCCTCCCCCTCGACCGGCACGCCCGAGAGCGAGAGGTCACGGATATCACGATAGATCGTCCGCTCCGAAACCTCCAGCCGCTCCGCCAGCAGCGCTGCCGTTGTCAGCCGCCTGCCACGCAGGATCTGTACTATCTGGAACAAGCGGTCAGCGCGACGGGTCATAATTGCTCTCTGTGATTAAGCCGGTTGATGTAAACCCACACGGTTACCTTCGCTGTCGGTAAACAACGCGATGGTGCCGATCTCTTTACCGAGATCAAGTGGGCCAAAAACGCATTTACCGCCTGCGCTGGCAACGCGATCCAGCGTGGCGTCAAGATCCCCGGTATGCAGATAAATAATCGCCCCCTGCACTGAAGGTGCGATGCCGTCAAACTTCGCCAGCGCACCGCCGGTAGCCGGTTCGTCATACGGGAAAACCGCCAGATCGGCGAAGTCCATTTTTTCACGACGTAGCGACAGCCCCATGACCGGCTCATAAAACGCAATCGCTCGTTCCATATCCGTCACGGGAATTTCAAACCAGTTGATAATGCTCTTCATCCTTCCTCCTGCCTGTATGGGTAAGTTCAGGAAGAGAATAAAACAGGGCTCCTGACAGCATAGTGTCAGTAGGGTTTGCGGGACAAGAGAAAGACAGAAAAGAAAAATCCCGATCGAGTGACCGGGATTTTAGGCGTTAGCTGAATGTCGGTTTACGGCAGAATAGACGGCTGATCCGCCCCTTCTTTCTCAACTTTCTGCTGCAGCATATGCTCGCGCTTCATGCCAAGCTTCAGCGCCAGTGCCGATGCTACGTAAATGGATGAGGCCGTACCGATAGACACCCCGATCAGCATGGTCAGCGAGAAGCCTTCCAGCACCGGACCACCAAACAGGTACAGCATCAGGATCACCATTAACGTCGTACCGGAGGTAATCAACGTACGGTGCAGCGTCTGGGTCAGTGACACGTTAAAGATTTCGTAAGGCGTCCCGCGACGAATTTTGCGGAAGTTTTCACGAATACGGTCAGAAACCACGATGCTGTCGTTAAGCGAGTAACCGATAACAGACATCAGCGATGCCACGATAGTCAGGTCGATCTCAATGTGGAACAACGACAGGATCCCAAGCGTAATGATGACGTCGTGCGCCAGCGCGATAACCACACCCGCCGCCAGTCGCCATTCAAAACGGATACCGACGTAAACCAGGATTGAGATCAGCGCCGCCAGCAGCGCCATCGCACCGGTTTGCGCCAGATCGGCACCCACGCTCGGTCCGACGAATTCAATGCGCTTCACCGCAGCGTTCTGGTTGGTGGATTCGTTAATCACACTCAACACTTTGCTGCCCAGCACCTGACCGCCGTTTGCCCCTTCGGTTGGCGGCATACGGACCATGATGTCGTGGCTGCTGCCGAAGTTCTGTAAAAGCGGATCAACAAAGCCCGCTTTTTCCAGCGCGTCGCGCATCACGTCCATCTCAGCCGGTTTTTCCAGCGTGATTTCAATCACCGTACCACCGGTGAAATCGAGACCCCAGTTAAAGCCGCGCACGCCCATCACGATGATGGCCAACACCAGCAGAAGGCCTGAGATGCCGAAAGCCCAGTAGTCCCAGCGCATAAAGTCGATGACTTTACGGCCGTGGTTCAATTGTTCAACAGTATATTCCTGTGCCACTTCGCACTCCTCAGATTGACAGCTTTTTGACGCGCTTGCCGCCATACAACAGGTTTACGATGGCACGAGTACCGACGATCGCGGTAAACATCGACGTCGCCACACCGATACCGGTAGTAATCGCGAACCCTTTAATTGCCCCGGTGCCGACTGCGTACAGGATGATGACCTTGATCAGCGTCGTAATGTTCGCATCAAAGATGGAACTGAACGCGCCCGCATACCCTTCGTTGATCGCCTGCTGCACCGAACGTCCGTTACTCAACTCTTCTTTGATACGTTCGTTGATCAGGACGTTCGCATCGACGGCGACGGCAAGGGTTAAGACGATCCCCGCAATCCCCGGCATACTCAGCGTAGCCCCCGGCAGCAGCGACATAATACCGACAATCAATACCAGGTTAGCAATCAGCGCGCTGGTCGCAATCAGACCAAATTTCTTGTAGAACAGAATCATGAACAGGATGGAGATGGCCAGACCGGCCAGACACGCTTCCAGACCCTGCTTGATGTTTTGCATCCCCAGGGTTGGACCGATGGTCCGTTCTTCAACAATCTGAATCGGCGCAATCAGCGCACCCGCACGCAGCAGCAGAGAGAGCTGACGCGCTTCGTTCGGGTTGTTGATCCCGGTAATACGGAAGCTGTTGCCCAGACGAGACTGGATGTTGGCGATGTTAATCACCTCTTCCTGTTTCACCAGTACCGCACGACCGTTCGCATCTTTCTTACCGCTGTCTTTATACTCCACAAACAGGGTTGCCATCGGTTTACCGATGTTGTCCTTAGTGAAGTTAGACATGATGTTGCCACCTGCGCTATCCAGCGAGATGTTCACCTGCGGTTGGTTGTATTCGTCCTGGCTTGAAGTGGAGTCAGTGATGTGGTCACCGGTCAGGATCACGCGTTTGTACAGCACGACCGGCTGACCTTCACGCGACTGTTTCACTTCGGAATCACCTGGCACACGACCGGAAGCCGCCGCAGACTGATCAACGTTGGTGTTAACCAGACGGAACTCCAGGGTTGCCGTCGCGCCAAGAATCTCTTTCGCACGCGCCGTGTCCTGAATACCCGGCAGCTCGACCACGATACGATCCGCGCCCTGACGTTGTACCACCGGCTCGGCAACGCCCAACTGGTTAACACGATTACGCAGGATGTTGATGTTCTGTTGTACCGCGTATTCACGCGCTTCGCTCAGACGCGCGTCGGTCATCACCGCACGCAACGCATTGCTCCCCTGGCTTGTGATCACCAGATCCTGGTGACGCTTGCTAAGGTAAGCAATCGCTTTATCACGCGCGCTGGCATCACGGAAGTTAATGCTCAGGCCGTAATTGTCTTCTTTACGAACGGTGGTATACGGGATGCCTTCTGTACGCAGATCGCTGCGCAGGCTGTCGATATTTTGTTCCTGCAATTTACCCAGCGCAGTATCCATATCCACTTCCATCAGGAAGTGAACGCCGCCACGCAGGTCAAGACCGAGTTTCATCGGTTCTGCTTTGATGGCCGCCAACCAGCGCGGCGTTGCCGGAGCAAGGTTAAGCGCCACGACGTATTTATCACCCAGCACGTCCACCAGCGCTTCACGTGCGCGCAGTTGGGTATCGGTGGTGTCGAAGCGCGCAAGAATTGCGCCTTCTTCCAGTGCCACAGACTTAGCGGTAATTTTTTCTTGTTGTAACGTATTCTGGACCTGGATCAGCGTTTGCTCACTGGCGGCGACACCGCGCGCGCCAGTGATTTGAACGGCCGGATCCTCACCATACAGGTTGGGAAGCGCATACAGCAGGCCGACGACAATGACGACGATCAGCATGATGTACTTCCACAAAGGATAACGGTTTAACACGGCAGTTCCCTTAGGGAAAAGTTACTATTACAGCGCCTTCATGGTGCCTTTCGGCAGAACGGCAGCTACGAAGTCACGCTTGATAACCACTTCAGTGGTATCGTTCAGTGCGATAGCGATGTAACCAGATTCTGCAACTTTGGTCACTCGACCTACCAGGCCACCGTTAGTCAGGACTTCATCACCTTTCGCGATGGAGGCCATCAGATTTTTATGCTCTTTGGTGCGCTTCTGCTGTGGACGCAGGATCATGAAATAGAAAATCAGACCAAACACTACCAGCATCAGAATCAGAGACATCGGGCTGCCCTGCGCCGGAGCACCTGTTGCCGCTACCGCATCAGAAATAAAAAAGCTCATTCAAATTCCCTCATTATTAAAATTAATCAACGTTCAAAGGTGGAACCGGTCGACCCTGACGTTGGTAAAAGTCGGTCACGAAGCTCTCTAATTTACCCTCTTCAATAGCCTTGCGTAAACCCGCCATCAAACGCTGGTAGTAACGCAGGTTATGAATCGTGTTGAGTCGCGCGCCCAATATTTCGTTGCAACGATCAAGATGATGCAAGTAAGCACGTGAATAATTGCGACAGGTGTAGCAATCACACTCCGCATCGAGTGGGCTGGTGTCGCTCTTATACTTCGCATTCCGAATTTTCACCACGCCATCCGTCACGAACAGGTGACCATTACGGGCATTACGGGTTGGCATCACGCAGTCGAACATGTCGATGCCACGACGTACGCCTTCAACCAAATCTTCTGGTTTACCGACGCCCATCAGGTAACGCGGTTTATCTGCCGGAATTTGTGGGCAAACATGCTCCAGGATGCGATGCATATCTTCCTTCGGCTCACCCACAGCCAAACCGCCGACAGCGTAGCCATCAAAGCCAATCTCTACCAGACCTTTCACAGAGATATCACGTAAATCTTCGTAAACGCTGCCCTGAATGATGCCAAAAAGCGCATTTTTATTGCCCAGGCCGTCAAAACGGTCGCGACTACGCTTCGCCCAGCGCAGTGACATCTCCATCGATCGTTTAGCATAGTCCCAGTCCGCCGGATACGGCGTGCATTCGTCAAAAATCATGACAATATCGGAACCGAGATCGTACTGAATCTCCATCGACTTTTCTGGATCAAGGAAAATCGGATCGCCGTTGATCGGGTTGCGGAAATGCACGCCCTGTTCGGTTATCTTACGAATATCCCCCAGGCTGAAGACCTGGAAACCACCGGAGTCGGTCAGGATCGGGCCTTTCCACTGCATGAAATCATGTAAATCGCCGTGCAGCTTCATGATTTCCTGACCCGGGCGCAGCCAGAGATGGAAGGTATTACCGAGGATAATTTGCGCGCCGGTCGCTTCAACTTCTTCCGGCGTCATGCCTTTAACGGTGCCGTAGGTCCCTACGGGCATAAAAGCAGGCGTTTCCACTACGCCACGATCAAACACCAGGCGGCCACGGCGGGCGCGTCCGTCGGTGGTATCCAGTTCGAATTTCATTTTTTCTCCAGTACGTCAGAAAAACAGTCCAACGTGTCAACCTGCGCCGCGGATTTATTCCCCAACGCGTTCATTCAAAGCCTGCGGATTGTACGTGATAAACATCGCGTCACCGTAGCTAAAAAAGCGATAATTTTGTTCTACCGCAGCCTTGTAGGCATTCATCGTATGCTGATAACCGGCAAACGCCGAGACCAGCATAATCAATGTCGATTCAGGCAGATGGAAGTTGGTCACCAGAGCATCAATCACGTTGTATTGATAACCTGGGTAGATGAAGATTTGTGTGTCGCCAAAGAACGGTTCAATGAGCGCGTTCTTCGCCGCCTGCGCTGCACTCTCCAGAGAACGCACCGAGGTCGTGCCCACCGCAATCACCCGGTTGCCGCGTGCTTTCGCCGCCAGCACCGCGTCCACTACCTCTTGCGGCACTTCCGCATACTCAGAGTGCATGATGTGATCTTCAATGGTATCCACACGCACCGGCTGGAACGTCCCCGCGCCGACATGTAGCGTCACAAACGCCATCTCAATGCCTTTCTCGCGCAGTTTATTCAGCAACGGTTCGTCGAAGTGCAGACCTGCGGTCGGTGCGGCAACGGCGCCGGGTTTTTCGCTATAAACCGTCTGGTAAAGCTCGCGATCGGCGTCTTCATCCGGACGGTCGATGTACGGCGGCAACGGCATATGACCGATAGCATTGAGAATGTCCAGCACCGGACGCGCGTCGTTAAATTCCACCTCAAACAGCGCACCGTGGCGGGCCGTCATCGTCGCGTTGATGTTTTCGTCATCGCCAAGCAGCAGTTCTGCTCCCGGTTTCGGCGCTTTGGAAGCGCGAATATGTGCGAGGATGCGTTTGTCATCCAGCATGCGCTCAACGAGGACTTCAATCTTGCCGCCGCTTGCTTTGCGGCCAAAAAGACGTGCCGGGATCACGCGAGTATTATTGAAGACCAGCAGATCGCCAGGGTTGAGCTTATCGAGCAGATCGGTGAAAGTACCATGCGTCAGCGCGCCCGTCGGCCCGTCCAGCGACAGCAAGCGGCAGCGACTGCGCTCCGGCTGTGGATAGTGGGCAATCAGGGATTCGGGTAATTCAAAGGAAAAATCGGTAACGCGCATGACACTGACTCAGACTAAAATAAGAGGCGGGTAGTCTAGTGCCGGGGCGCTCTCCCTGCAACCTTTACCCACTTTTGGACAGATAACAGACCATGAATTTTTTAGCTCACCTGCACCTTGCACATCTCGCTGACAGCTCACTTTCCGGCAATCTGCTGGCCGATTTTGTGCGGGGGAATCCGCGAGCGAACTTTGCGCCTGATGTGGTGGACGGTATTTTTATGCATCGTCGAATCGATGTGATGACCGACAACTTGCCGGAGGTCCGCGAGGCGCGCGAGTGGTTTCGCAGCGAAACCCGTCGCGTCGCGCCCATCACGCTCGACGTGATGTGGGATCATTTTCTCTCTCGCCACTGGACGCAACTCTCCCCGGACTTCCCATTACCGGCTTTTGTGCGTTACGCCCATGCCCAGGTCGAGATTATTCTGCCGGAATCTCCCCCGCGTTTTGTAAACCTGAATAACTACCTGTGGTCGGAAAAGTGGCTGGAGCGATATCGTGATATGGACTTCATCCAGGATGTCCTTAATGGGATGGCCAGTCGCCGCCCCCGCCTTGATGCCCTTCGCGACTCCTGGTATGACCTGGATAACCATTATGATGCGCTGGAAGAACGCTTCTGGCAGTTTTATCCGCGCATGATGACACAGGCGAAAAACAAACAACTTTAATATTTAATCGTTGTGCCGATTGATAGGTAAAAGCTCGCTGAACGATTGTCAGGGCCTCTTTGTCTTATTCGCCATCACCTTCTATACTGGCCCGCGTTGCGTTCCAAAAACCCTTAACTTTGCAGGAGAATAATATGGTACTGGTGACTCGTCAGGCTCCGGATTTCACAGCAGCTGCGGTACTCGGTAGCGGTGAGATTGTTGAAAACTTCAATTTCAAACAGCACACCAACGGCAAAACGACCGTTCTGTTCTTCTGGCCAATGGATTTCACTTTCGTTTGCCCGTCTGAACTGATCGCGTTCGACAAACGTTACGAAGAATTCCAGAAGCGCGGCGTTGAAGTAGTTGGCGTTTCTTTTGACTCTGAATTCGTCCACAACGCATGGCGTAACACCCCTGTCGACAAAGGCGGCATCGGTGCAGTGAAATACGCAATGGTTGCTGACGTTAAGCGCGAAATTCAGAAAGCCTACGGTATTGAGCACCCGGAAGCGGGCGTTGCACTGCGTGGTTCTTTCCTGATTGACGCGAACGGCGTGGTTCGCCACCAGGTCGTTAACGACCTGCCGCTGGGTCGTAACATCGACGAAATGCTGCGTATGGTTGACGCGCTGCAGTTCCACGAAGAGCACGGTGAAGTTTGCCCGGCGCAGTGGGAAAAAGGCAAAGAAGGTATGAACGCTTCTCCGGACGGCGTCGCAAAATACCTGACCGAGAACGTCTCCAGCCTGTAATTGGTATGAATTAACGAAACGGCTCGCTACGGCGAGCCTTTTTTATGTTCTGGCCGCCAGAGCTTACCCTCTCGCAACACCTTCTTAACTCATCACCATACAAATATTGATATCGTAAATGAGTTAAATCGCCCTTTGGCCTGATTTTTGCCAACTCGTTCAAACTTTGAAAAAAAAGCCCCCCATTATTTGTGATTGAAATCGCATTCCTTCATTTTAAATTCAGACATTTGACCGCTTATCTTTACTTTTCGTTTCTTCCGCCCAAAAAACAATCAACGTAACCCATTGATATAAAACAATATAAAAAATATGTCGTTTGTCGACAAAATAATTCCAACATTCCCCTGATGTGATCGGCTTCAACATTTAAAAATCCATATGTGATCTGAGCCATCATTTTTGTTGCTATATTTGGCCATGATCACGTTCAGGAATATGAACGCATTAAGGATCGGATGATGGATATTATTTTTAACCCTGGACTGATTACGCTTAAGCAGAATATTTCCAGCCCCGAGCAGGCTATTGAACTGGCTGGCTCGTTACTGGTCCGGCAAAATATTTGTCGCCCGGAATATGTCAGTGAAATGGTTAAGGTCTACCGGGATTTCGGTTCCGCCATTGTTATCGACTATGGCCTGGCGATGCCCCATGCCCGGCCAGAAAAAGGCGCATTGCTAACCGGATTTTCTTTAGTCACCAGTCAACAACCGATCGCCTTTGGCCATGAGGAGTTTGATCCGGTTAATGTCATCATCGCCATCGCGGGCGCGGATGCCGATAGTCATATAAAAATGATCCAATTGATCGCCTCGCTGATTGAGTCCGATATCGTGACCTTTCTTCAACAGGAGAAGGATATTAATTCAGTATTACATTTCATCCAAAAACAAATGGAGTAGTCATTATGTTAGTTATCAGAACGGTTTGTGGTAACGGTATTGGCAGTTCATTAATGGCTGCGAATAATGTCAAAAAAATATGTGATGAATTAGGCATCAAAGCCGACGTTGCTTCCGTTGATTTCGCAAACGCCGTAGGAGAAAAAGCCGATCTTTATGTCACGATCAAAGAGCTGGCAAACCAGTTTCCTGCCCACTGTAACGTCGCCATTATTCGTAGTTACGTGCACAAAGCGAAAATTGCTGAAGATATTACCGAAGCACTCACCAAAATTGCTGCAACTCACTCTTAATCATTATTGAGGGAACGATCATGCAGGCTATTCTTAGTTTCTTATCAGAAATATTTAGCCAACCCGCATTCCTGATGGGAATAATCGCATTTGTCGGTTTAGTGGCGCTGCGCTCTCCCGGGAATAAATTACTCACCGGTACCTTAAAGCCTATTTTAGGGTATTTAATGTTAAGCGCAGGTGCTGGTGTTATTGTTGCCAACCTGAACCCGCTTGGCGGAATTATCGAAGCCGGATTTAATATTCGCGGCGTTATCCCTAACAACGAGGCCATTGTTTCTGTCGCGCAGAAGGTTCTGGGTGTGGAAACCATGAGTATTTTGCTGTTAGGTTTTATTTTTAACCTCATCATTGCTCGCTGTACCAAGTACAAATATATCTTTCTGACCGGCCACCACTCATTCTTTCTGGCCTGTCTGTTCTCTGCGGTACTACAGGCAGCAGAATTCCGTGGCTGGATGTTAGTGTTAATTGGTGGATTCTTGCTCGGCTCATGGTCAGCCATTTCTCCGGCAATCGGTCAGCGTTATACCAAACAGGTGACTGAAGACGGTGGCATTGCGATGGGGCACTTTGGCTCTCTGGGCTATTACATCTCAGCCTGGATCGCGACAAAAACCGGAAACCCGGCAAACTCATTCGCCGATACTGAAATATCAGAAAAGTGGGGTTTTCTGCGCGATACCACGGTCACAACCGGGATTGTGATGTTCATTATCTACTTTGTATGCAGCGCCGTTGCCGGCACTGAATATCTACGTACGATAACGGATCAGAACATGTTGATCTTCTCTATCCTTACCGGTCTGCAGTTCGCGGTTGGCGTCGCCATCGTCTACAACGGCGTGCGGCTGATCCTCGGCGATCTGGTTCCGGCATTCCAGGGGATTAGCCAGAAGCTGATTCCTGATTCGATCCCTGCCGTTGACTGCGCGGTCTTCTTCACCTTTAGCCCAACTGCGGTCGTCGTGGGCTTTATCAGCTCATTTGTTGGCGGTCTGGTCGGTATGCTCATGTTGGGTGGCCTGGGAATGGCGCTGATTATTCCAGGCATGGTACCGCACTTCTTCTGCGGCGGGACTTCCGGGGTATTCGCCGACAAGCTTGGCGGTAAGCGCGGCTGCATCATCGCCTCCTTTATTGGCGGCATATTCCTTGCGTTTCTTCCAGCCATGCTGCTCCCGGCGTTGGGTAACCTGGGGTTCGAAAACAGCACCTTCGCTGACTTTGACTTCGCGGTGTGGGGAATCATTATCGGTAACGCTTTCACCCAGTTTGGACAGATCACTATCTATCTGATTTGTCTGGCGCTTATCGTCGCGCTGCTGGTGCCATTCTGCTTCCGTTCGGTTCGCGTCGTCGGTGACACGCTCAGCTATGAGGAGCTCACTGCGGATAAGAAAAATGAATAAGCAGTTTCATTTTTCCCTGCGGGAAGGGATTTCTTCCCGCAGCTGACAAAATAATCAGGAGTTGTTATGGCTATCTTGTCCATTGGGTTTTCATGTTTTGATCAGTTTTTCTTTTTGAACGAATGGCCGCAGGAAAATACGAAAAATTTCTGCCATGACTTTATTGAAAGTGGCGGCGGTCCGGCAGCAAATGCCGCATGGCTACTGGGATTATGGGGCGAAGATGTTTATTACATCGGCCATCTCAACCAGGATCTGTACGGTCGACGAATTATCGATGAGTTTGCTGAAGCGGGCGTCGATACCAGCCAGGTCGTCTTCTCCGATGAAATGATCACGCCGCTGGCATCGGTGCTGGTGAACCGCTTAACGGGATCGCGGACGATAATTACCCGTAAAATGCAGACGCCACCTTCGCTAACCTATGATCAGAAGCTCAGGCTTGACGATCTGGCTGAACGGTTGATTGCATCAGAAGAACCTGTAACGCTATTAATTGATGGTCATGAAGCCGAAATCAGTGAATATTTAATCAAGAAACTACCCTCGGCACGGGTAGTCATGGATGGCGGTTCATTACGCGACAGTAATATAAAGCTAGCAGCCTGGACCGATTACTTTGTGGTTAGCGAACATTTTGCCCGTGACTATATGGGATATCGTGCCCTGAGTACCGAAGCGGAAATTAAAGCAGCACTTATCGAGTTAAATAAAATTTGTCGCGGGGAAGCATTTATTACGCTCGGGGAAAAAGGTTGTGCGCTATTAAAAAATGGCATGCTGCACATTGTGCCTGCCTGGCTGTGCAATGCCGTTGATACCACCGGTGCAGGAGATGTATTCCACGGAGCCTTTACTTACGGCGTTCATTACTCGTGGCATATAGATAATATTATCTTATTTGCCAGCCTGACCGCCGCGATTTCAATAGAGAAAAAAGGCGTACGCGAATCAATGCCGGACCTCGCCGTTGTTCACAATTCGTTGAATAGCTACGAAAGAAACTTAAAGCAATATTATGGCGAGTAATGGCTTTTAATTAATATCAAGAGGTGATTATGTTAGTTTCTATGAAGGACATGCTTCAGCATGCCCTACGGGACGGTTATGCCGTAGGGCAATTCAATATTAATAATCTGGAATGGGTGGGTGCCGTATTAAGCACCGGACAACAACTGCGCTCTCCGGTTATTTTAGGCGTTTCCGGCGGTACGGTTAAACATATGCTGGGGTTAAAATGTATTCATGACATCGTGGTTAATGCGATGGACTATTTAAACATTGATATTCCGGTCGCACTGCATCTGGATCATGGGACTACCCGCGAAGCTTGCGAAGCGGCTATCGAAGCCGGATTCAGTTCTATTATGTTTGATGGTTCGCACCTGCCGTTTAACGAGAATCTGGCCATCACCCGTCATCTGGTTGAGCTGGCCCACAGCAGAGGTATTTCGGTTGAGGCTGAACTCGGCACCATCGCCGGTAGCGAAGACGGTATTGTCAATTCCGAGGTTATTTACGCCGATCCCCAGGAGTGCTACACCCTGGTCAAAGAGACCCAGGTCGATTGTCTGGCAGCCGCGCTGGGGTCAACCCATGGCTTGTATAAAGGCAAAGCTAAACTGGGGTTTACGGAGATGAAAGCCATTTCCGAGCGAGTGAAAGTACCTCTGGTATTGCATGGCGGCACCGGTATTGCAGACGACGACATGCGTAAAGCCATTGCCTGCGGTACGGCAAAAATTAACGTCAATACTGAAAATATGTACGGCTGGTGCCAGGAAGTGAAAGCGATATTTGCCGCCGATACCGGTCACGACGTGAACGATCCGCGAAAAGTGATCAATCAGGGGCTGAAACCGGTACGCGAGATGATTGCGCGGCGCATCGAGCTTTTTGGCTCGCAAAACCGCTATTAGAAACGTGTTGCGTTATAGGCTTACGTCCTGTCAGGGAGAAACCCGCCGCCGGACAACGCCGGGGCGGGCGATATTATGCTGATGATGGGCTCGCCACAGCGAGCCCTGTTACGACTTACGGTGTGCCATCCTTTTTGACTTCCCGCCAGATGCGCCACGCCATGAGCGCCAGAACGGCGACACCCAGTATCAACGCCCCCCACACTAGCGCCGTTTTCCACTGGCTTTGTTGCTCAGCAACCGACGTTGCCGTCAGTCGCGCCTCGCCGCCGAGAGCGACATCATTCTGAGGCGTGGCCCTCGGCAGAGAGTCAATCTCCTGCGTTTTACGCAGCGACGCCGGGATCAGCAGATCAAGACCAATGTCCGCTCTTTGCGCAGCCCGGTTTCCCCAGGCCAGCATATAAGGTCCTTTTCCCTGAGTATTGAACACCAGTTGATAGCTGTCCCGCGCTCCACTTAATGCAGGCAATCTCTCCGGCAGGTGGGCGTTAATGGTCGTCATCCGAACGGCCTCAACCAGTTGACCGGAAAGACGAATATCCTCCGAACGCTTGCCGTTCAGGCGGTAAAGCACGGTTTTTGTCAGCGGTTGCCAGGGGGCTTTTTCAGCACTGCGCCAGGCCAGTTCTACCGGTAAAACCCCTTCATCATCCAGATCGATTCTGAGTGAAGTCAGCGGCTGCGGCTGCGTCCAGTGCCAGATCGCTTCGTCATTTGACACCTTCTCTTCTTGCGCGCCGATCTCGATACGTGCGGATTCTGGTTCTCTGCTTTCGGCAATGGCGCTCACGCTGTTTAACGTCAGCGCCGGGCTTTGCGAATCGAGGATGACCAGCAGATAGCGATTCCCATCGGCAGAAAGCCTCAGGCTGGCGCTAATGGTGTCCATTTTCAGTCGATCGTTATCACGCGTCAGTTCCATCAGCGGCGCCTCTTCCTGCGCGGACCGCCAGTAGCGTAAATCACGACTGACATAGACTGACGCTTTCCCTTGCCAGTTGCCCGTCGGAGTATCCCAGTTCAGACGCAGTTGCTCCAGGAAAAAGTCGTCTTTCCTCTCCTCCGGTAGCATCAGTAAATAGCTCTGTCCGACCGTTTTTACGTCATCACTTTCCAGATGAATTTCAATACCGGTCTTCGAGCGTAAGACAAAAGATTCCCCACTACGTCGCCCCTCTTCACGCAGCGGAACAGGTGACATCTCCAGCGGGAAGAGTCGCAGCGTGACCGTTTGCGGTGTTACGGGCTGGGTTTTCTGTGCCACCAGCGTAAACGGCACGGTCTCTCCTGCGTGGTTAAAGACGCGTACATCGCGTAAATCTGGCCAGGCGGTTCCCTGATACACCGCCTGCGGGAGCGACACGCGATACCACGGCGATGTACCGAAGGTTTCCAGCATGACGCCCGTCGCGTAATCCGTCGGGGATTCCTTCACATCATCACTACTGACGGCGGTGCCTGTCACGCCCAACAGCACACTACATAATACCGCTTTCATCCATTTCATTTTTCTTCTCCAGCTTTGGGCGGTAACGGTGAAAAATACCCGATAATGAGCACCAGTATAGCCACACCGATAAATGCGACCGCGCGCGCCAGGCCACCGCCACCCGCGCTGTCCACCAGCATCAGTTTCACAATCACAATCCCCAGCAATACTGCCCCACACAGCCATTCGCGACGAGAGCGATAGCGGGTCGCGCGCAGCATCACCACCAGTGCCGCCAGCATCCAGAACAGGGCAAAACAGGTCTGAATTAGCCGCGAATGCCACAGCGCTTCCACGCTCCACGCCACGTCGCCATACCAGGCCAACGCGCGTAACAGCATCCCATTCAGCCACCAGAAACCGAGCGCTATCAGCGCAACCACAGGCCATGGGCGACATACCGATAGCTGCACCGGGAAAAAGCGCAGGGAAGCGCGATAAATCACTATCAATCCCAGCAGTGCAAAAGCCGCCCCCTCTTCCAGCGGATTGATCAGCGGCAGATATGTCTGACGATAGATCACGCCGTCCTGCAAATTCGTTATCACTAACAGAGCGGCCAGCGCCGCCGCGACGGGAATCAGGGCCTGACAGGCGTACAGCGCAGGCCAGACGCGAAACGGCCAGAACTGGCGACGAACGGCCATTGAGACGAGGAAAATCAACACCCCGCCAGCCGCCATTGCCACACCACTTCCCCAGGCCGCCATTCCCCACGGCAGATCGCGGGCAAACCAGAACAGTTCCGCCGCCAGCGCCAACTGAATCATCCAGAAGAACGAGAGATGCACCAGTCTGGACAGACGTGGCGGCAACGCTTCAGCATCGCGCCAGAGCAACGCCACCGCAGCCGGTAACGCCAGACACCAGGCCAGATTCTGCCAGCCGGCAGCAAAAATCTGCTGCTGAGAAATCTGATACAGCAGCGCCACCAGCATCATCGGCCACAGTAACCATTTGCATGCATCCAGCGCCTGCCACGTCAGGCGCGCGGCGGCAAATCGCCAGCCCCAGACCGACACCGCCATCAGAGCGAGCACGCCCGCCATCACCTGTGAATCGGTGGTCAGCAGCCACTGCGCTGCGCCAGCGAGCGCCACAATCCAGAAAATCACCCCGCCCGCAAGCAGTCCCATGCTGCCGCGCTGATGAATCTTACGCCACAGCCACGCCCCGGCCAGCCAGCAGATGCTAAGGACGGCAAAGATCAGCATCAGTGAAAGCGCGGTCGTGCCGTTCACCTGCGACCATAGCGCACTGCCGAGCGCCAGCACCAGCAGCGCGGTACCGCTGTAACTCATGCGTCGCTGCTGCTGTTGCACACCCAGCCACAAAATCCCCAGCCCTTCCAGCGCCCAGGCCATGGACGTCCACTGGGCCGACAGCGCCAACGGGATCGCAAGAGTGGTAAACGCGCCGCCCAGCGCCAGCGCGGCCAATACCAACGGACGCCCCAGCGACGGATAGCGGCGTAATGCCAGCCATGCCAGCACCAGATAAAAACCGCCGTAGCCCAGGGCACTAAGCGCGGGTCCATATTCCCAATGGCGGGTAATAGCGTACTGCATGCCAAAGCCTATGAGCGGCGGCGCAAACAGCAGCACCCCATCAATAATCTGTTTGCCCTTCGCCTGCGATCGCAGCGACAGCGCCACACTCAGCACGCCAAAAAGCAGAATATTGGCAACCAGGAATAGCTGGCAGTTCAGGTAAAACGCCGGCTGATAGTCATTCACTCCCCAGAGACCACCCACACCGAAGGTAAAGATCAGCCCGAGCAGATTAAGCTCGCGCCAGTGTTGCCAGACGCTGATCGCCAGAATGCCGACCGACAGCAACAGATAGAAGGAGAATAGCGCCACATAGTTGCCGCTTCCCGTCGAAAGCAACAGTGGAGCAAGATAGCCGCCAAGACTCGCCAGCATCGCCAGACTGAGCGCTTTTTGCAGAATTGCCAGCCCCACGCTCGCCGCGCAAATGACCACCAACAGGACAAAAGCCAGCGTCATCGGCAGCATCTGCCAGAGGCGGAATGCACCAAAAACGGTGAGATAGAGCGCACCTGTCGCCCCGCCCTGCAAAATGAGGGCATAAACCGGCTGTTTACGCCGCAGACGCCAGCCTATCGCCAGCAGGACAATAGCAAACAGCGCCGCCGCAACCAGGCGCAGTTCAAGCGGGAACAAGGAGTGCTCGACCGTATAACGCAGCAAGAAAGAGAGGCCCAGGAAGAGAAGCAGAATACCCAGTTTTGCCAGCGGGTTGCCCTGCATAAACCAGCGCACCAGGGACGACATCACGCCGCCAAAGGCAGAGGGTTGTACGCCAGCGTCAGGGGACGCTTTTTCGATGACGGTATCGGCGATTGCCGCATTCTGCGGCGTATGCTCGCGCCAGGGATTAACCGGCGTCGGTTTGGGTTTGGGTTCAGGTTCTGTCACCACCACCGGGATCGGGGCCGGCTCAGTCTCCATAACCGTCTCTGCGGGCTGAACTGATGCCGCTGCCGTCGGTGCTACCACAGGTGCAACGACGCCGCGCTGTTCCAGGTCTTCGACCCGTTGGCGTAACCGGGCAAGTTCACCGCGCATCGCCGAACTGCGATTGAAGGCGACAATCGACAGAATGGGCACCACCACCAGCGCGAAGAACAAAAAGACGCAGCCAAGGATTAAAAGGTCGTCCATGTATCCACCTTCACTGTATTAGGACAGTCCAGAATGACACAAATTGTTGCATTTGTGCCATATCTGTTAGCAGAGTGAACCCCTTTTCAGAAAAAATAGTCAGCCTCTGTATACGTACAGAGGCTGTCAGACGAGATTAAAACGCGAAGCACGAGCAGCCGAGCGCCCCCCAGAAAGCCCGATCGTCAGACACCGGGATCCCCGACTGGCGTGCAATATCATGCTGATGACCATGCACACCGCAACTGCCGCAGCACTGGTGCATCTGTATCACAGCACCCACTTTCGCCGCGGTCGGCGGTGCCGAGCGGTAGTGTCCTGGAACGTTCACGACCGGAGACCAGTCCGGAACGACCGGAATCGACGGCGGTGCCAACGGGGTGAACTGACCGGCGGCATACACCACTCTACCATCGACAATCGTCATTACTGATTCAATGCCTTTGATCTCCTCTTGCGTCACGCTGAAGTAGTCTTTTGACAGCACCACCAGGTCGGCCAGTTGATCTTTGGCAATGCGCCCTTTTTTGCCCTGCTCGCTGGAAAACCACGCGCTCCCCGCCGTCCACAGTTCTAACGCCACATCGCGCGGCAGACGGTTGTTGTCGTCATACATCGCCGTCCCGCCGACCGTCCGCCCGGAAACCAACCAGTACAGCGCCGTCCACGGGTTATAGCTGGCGACGCGGGTGGCATCCGTTCCAAGTCCCACCGGCACCTCAGCGGCCAACATTTTCGCCACCGGCGGCGTATGTTTCACCGCCTCTTTCCCGTAGCGGTCGATAAAATATTCGCCCTGGAACGCCATGCGATGCTGTACCGCTATGCCGCCGCCCAGCGCTTTCACACGATCGATATTGCGCTCGCTGATGGTTTCAGCGTGATCGAAGAACCAGTGCAGCCCATTGAACGGAATATCACGGTTCACTTTCTCGAATACATCCAGCATCCGACTAATGGACTCATCATAAGTGGCGTGCAGACGGAACGGCCAGCGGTGCTCCACCAGATGGCGCACTACACGCTCCAGCTCATCCTCCATCCCTTCCGGCAAATCCGGACGCGGTTGCAGGAAATCTTCGAAGTCCGCGGCGGAGAAGACCAGCATCTCCCCGGCCCCGTTCGCACGATAGAAATCGGTCCCCTGCCCCGGCTTAAGCATATCGGTCCAGCGCTCGAAATCGTCCAGCTCCTGCTTCGGTCGCTGGGTAAACAGGTTATAGGCAATACGCACCGTCATCTGGTTGTTGGCATGCAACTGCTCGATGATCTCGTAATCTTCCGGGTAGTTCTGAAAGCCACCACCGGCATCGATGGCGCTGGTCAGCCCGAGACGATTCAGTTCGCGCATAAACTGGCGGGTGGAGTTCACCTGCATTTCCAGCGGAAGCTTCGGCCCTTTGGCCAGCGTCGAATAGAGGATCATGGCGTTCGGTTTAGCGATCAGCATCCCGGTGGGATTACCATTGCCATCGCGAACGATCTCGCCGCCCGCCGGATCGGGCGTCGCTTTGGTGTATCCCACGGCTTTCAGCGCCGCACGGTTTAATAGCGCGCGATCGTACAGATGCAGAACGAAAACGGGGGTATCCGGCGCGGCTTCATTGAGCTCTTCCAGCGTCGGCATCCGTCGTTCGGCAAACTGAAATTCGCTCCAGCCGCCGACCACGCGGACCCACTGCGGCGACGGGGTGCGGTCAGCCTGTTCTTTCAGCATACGCAGCGCATCGGCCAGCGAGGGCACCCCTTCCCAGCGCAGCTCAAGGTTGTAATTCAACCCACCACGGATCAGATGCAGGTGGGAATCATTAAGCCCCGGAATCACAGTGTGACCTTTCAGATCCACCACCTGCGTACCGTCAGCGGCAAAACGCATCACCTGATCGTGCGTTCCCGTGGCGAGAATTTTTCCATCCTTGATTGCCACGGCGTCGGCCTGCGGGCTGTGACTGTCGAGGGTATGTATTTTTCCGTGGGTCAGAATCAATGAGGCAGTTTGAGACATAACACTCTCCTGACGAACCGATCAGGCTTTTTTCAGCCAGCCGGCAAACAAACGGGTCACGATGGGCATCCACAACCAGACCACCAGCGCAACCACACAGGCATCGTTAATCAGATGCAGTAACAGCGTTCCCTTCAGCGAAGGCAATAACATGCCGGTCAGCCACGGCACCAGATTGGTGCTGGGGAAGATAACCAGCAGGGTGATCAGAAACTGTTTCCAGCGTAACGGTTGACGAACATGCGGAGCGGGAGGCGTAAACCAGAATGCCGCTTCGGTGTGGATCTCGGTTTTATCGCCTTCCGCCAACAGTGGAGCAATCTCCTCAACCAGAAGCCGCCGCGTATCCGACTGCGTCCAGTGATAAAGATGCTCGAGCGTGTCGAAGCGAATAATGATGTTCCACAGATTCTGCCCGTCCGTCGGACGAATCACATTCGCTCCGAGATGACCGGGAAACGAGGCGGCAACGGGCATAATTTTTTCCAGCCAGAGCGCGTAACGCTCCGCATGGTTGGGCTGCAGCGTATGCGTAATCACCAACGTCACATGTGTATTCTGCGCCATGACAAGTTCCTTGCTGAAGGTCAATGGCAGGTTGCCCTGCCATAAGCCAGACATTCCACGACACAACATCCTTCATGCGGTATCGGGGCGGCATAAAGGACGATGGAGTTTTATGCTTTGCGTTCCGGTGCGCCATGCACCAGGGTGTAGGCGTAATCCACGCCCATGCCGTAGGCGCCGCTGTGTTCACGCACCAGATCCATTACTGCGTCATAGGTCTCTTTACGCGACCAGTCACGCTGGTACTCCAGCAGAACCTGCTGCCAGGTCACCGGTACAGCACCGGCCTGTACCATACGGTCGATGGCACGCTCATGCGCATCAACGGAGGTGCCGCCGGAGGTGTCTGTTACGACATACACTTCGTAACCGGCTTCCAGCGCCATCAGCGCCGGGAAGGTCAGGCACACTTCAGTCCATAATGCAGAGATAATTAGTTTCTTACGCCCGGTCGCCGCCACGGCTTTCACAAATGCCGCGTCTTCCCAGGAGTTCATGGAGGTACGTTCGATAGGTTTCACATTCGGGTGGACAGCCAGTAACTCAGGCCAGATGTAACCACTAAAACTTTTTGTTTCGACCGAAGTATAAATGACCGGCACATTAAATATTTTGCCTGCTTTCGCCAGTGCAACCGTATTATTTTTCAGCGTCTGGCGATCAATATTAGCTACGCCAAATGCCATTTGCGGCTGATGGTCAATAAAAATGAGCGTCGAGTTTGATGGATTAATCAGTTCCCGAATAGACATAATATACTTCCTTAATCAATGAGTTAGAAATTGACGTCTGGTATCTGCCGTCAGCCGTTAAATCCTGAATCAGAAAGCTTGTTTAGTATAGTTGGAAATTTCTAACGACTTATTAAAGAAAACTTACCGTCGAGTGAAATAAGCCTTGTTCGGGCGATATATCTTTGCACCTTCAAAAAAATGCGCATCTCTCATCTAATTTCTTCACTGGTTTTGTTTCCCGTCATTCGGTACAACAGAGGGGTCAATTTTCAGGGATATTTTCAGCCTATGCGCATTAATCTGGACGTTCTGCTTATCCTGGACGCCATCGACAAATACGGTACTTTTGCCGCCGCAGCCGAATCGTTGTTTAAAACGCCCGCGGCACTCAGCTATATGATCCAGAAGCTGGAAAAAGACCTGAACATCGAACTGCTTGACCGCTCCGGGCATCGGGCCAAATTCACCGATACGGGACTGATGATGCTGGAAAAGGGGCGTTTGCTGCTCAGTGCGGCAAAAGATCTGGAAAAGCAGGCGTTGCAGTTGAGCTCCGGCTGGGAGAAAGAGCTGGTCATTGCGCTGGATGTTTCCTTTCCCTTTGAGGTGCTATTCCCCCTTATTGATGCTTTTCACGCGCTGAACAAACAGACTCGACTTAAATTTTCGTACCACACGCTGGCTGGGTCATGGGAAGAGTTAACGCATAATGGCGCGGATATCATTCTTGGCGCGATTAACGAACCACCGACCTCCGCCGCGTGGTCCTACAAAATGTTAGGCACCCTGGATAATGTTTTTGTGGTGGCGCCCGCGCATCCGCTGGCCGCAATCGCTGACAAACTGACGAATGAACAACTTTGCCTGCACCGTGCCATTGTTATCAGCGACAGCGCGCGCTTTTGTCATCCGATGCAAACTAATCTGATGGACGAACAGCCGCAGATTCATGTCGACGATTTTCATAGCAAAGTGGCGCTGCTTCGCGCCGGGATGGGCTGTGGGTTTCTTCCACGGCATATCGCCAGCCCGTGGCTTGCCACGGGCGAACTGGTCGAAAAAAGCGTCATCTCTTTTCGCGAAAAAGATGTCGCTTATATGGCATGGCGCGATGGCCGAAACGGGCTGGCGCATCGTTGGTGGCGAAAAGCGCTGCTTGAAAACCCCGACATCGCGCGACTGTATCAGTGATTCAGCCAGAGCGTGGCGGAAATTGCCGGCAGCGTCAGGATACTGTCAGACAGTTGTCCTTTACCTTCTTTGCAGCACCATTGTGTCACGTTCAGCAGCGGTGAAGCCGGGAGCACCACTTCACAGGCCTCGCCGCGGTTAATGGCCACCAGCACGCGCTGCTGTTGATGGACGCGCAAAAACACCACCACGTTATCTTCTGCATAGAGAACCTGACATCCGCCATAGCGCAGCGCCAGGATGCTATGCCTCAGCTTCGCCATCCGCTGATACAGGGCAAGCAATGCGGCATCCTGTCTTTCCGCCTGCCAGGGAAACGTCTTGCGGCAGAACGGATCGTTATCGCCATCCAGCCCTACTTCATCACCGTAATAGATACAGGGCACACCGGGCCAGCTAAATAGCCAGACCACCGCCAGCGGCAGGCGGGCGACATCTTTTCCCAATAGCGATTTGAAACGCGCGGTATCGTGGCTGTCGAGCTGATTAAACATCCGCAACTGCTGTTGATGAGAGAGGCCGGCGCGGTAGTTCTCCATCCACGCCATACAGGTCTGCGCGTCTATCTGCTGGGGATCGTAGGAGATATCGGTGTTGGCAAGAAAGCCCCAGAGCGGGAAGGTGAAGCCACGGTAGTTCATGGCGGCATCTTCTGCATCCGCCTGCAGCCACTGTCGCGCATCACCAAAGTGTTCACCAAAAACGTAGGCTTCTGGCTGCGTTTCCTTCGCCGCCCGGGTGATCCCAGCGACATGCTGAAGGTTATGACGCGCGCCACCCGCTTCTCCCAGCATATGCACAACGTCGAGCCGCCAGCCGTCCATGTTCCACGGCGCCTTCAGCCAGTGACGAACGATGCTGTCTTCACCGCGATACATTTCATTGACCAGACTTTCGGACTGATAATCCAGCTTCGGCAGACTGGAGTAGCCCAGCCAGTCCAGCGCGACGCCGTCAGGTGAAAAACTGTACCAGTCGCGCCAGGGGGAATCCGGATAGTGGCACGCGCCGCCGGAGCCGCGCTGATGGCGATCGAACCACGCGTGGGAATCGCCGCTGTGGTTAAACACGCCGTCCAGCACCAGCCGCATTCCCTGCTGCTGCGTTTTCAGCCGCAGTCGCATCAGCGCCGAATCGCCGCCAAACTGCGGATCAACGTGACGGTAATCCTCGGTATCATATTTATGCACGCTCGGGGCGGTGAATATCGGGTTCAGGTACAGCGCGGTAACGCCCAGCTTTTTCAGATACGGCAACTTTTCGCTGATGCCGTCGAGATCGCCGCCATAAAACGTGGAGCCGCCGGCCTGCGCGGTCAACGGTTCGTCCCACTCACGCAGCACAATCTCCTGTCCGGCCGCGTGATGGTAATAGACCTTATCCTGCTGGATGTCGCGTGACGAACTACGGGCGAAACGGTCAGGAAAGATTTGGTAGAAAATCTGATCGGCCACCCACTGCGGCCCGCTGTCCGGCGCATCCACAGCAAATTGTTCCAGACGGGCGGGCGGAAAACGGCTGAACCCTTGCGGTGTAAACCACAACTGACGATCGAGCCAGAGCAGCTTGAAACTGTAGCGACGACGTGGCTGTCCGCAACGAAGATCAATCGCCGCACGCCAGGCCGTCACGCCCGGAGACGGTTGCGTGCGCAGTTTGCGCATCGCCAGCGCGGTTTCTTCGTTGTCATTTTCCGCACGTAGCGTGACGCGCTGCGGCAGGTTCTCCCCCGTCAGCCAGAGCGTAATGGTCAGTTGGTTTCTGTTTTGCTTAACAAATGGGGCAACCGGTAGGTGCCAGGCATTCAACATCACGTATCCCCTTTGATGAAAATGAGCTCACCTTGCCATAGCGATTTGCAGGATAACTCCTCATCTGAAGGTTTATTGGGGGAGGAGTTCGGGGGAGGAGAAATGACCGGATGGCATTCGCGCCACCCGGTACAACATTACTGCGCTTCAGCGACCTGACGATCGTGGCGGCGCTTGAACATCCAGCCAATCATCAACAGAACAATCCAGCCACAGCCCACGTACAGCGAAATGCGGGTGTCCGGATGATAACCAATCAGTCCGATAATAAAGACAAGGAAAATCAGGCCTACAATGGTCGTTGCCACGCCGCCCGGCACTTTAAACTTCAGCGCCTTCACCTCTTCCGGCGGCAGACGACGACGGAAAGCGATTTGCGACAGCAGGATCATGATCCACACCCATACCGTCGCGAAGGTCGCCAGCGACGCAATCACCAGGAAGACGTTTTCCGGCATGATGTAGTTCAGATACACCGCGAACAGCAAGGCGATAGTCATCACCATCACGGTGACCCATGGGATCCCCCGGCGCGAGGTTTTGGCGAACACTTTTGGCGCACTGCCCTGCTCTGCCATCCCGTGCAGCATGCGACCGACGCCAAAGACGTCAGAGTTAATCGCCGACAGTGACGCGGTGAGCACCACAAAATTGAGAATGCTGGCGGCAAAAGTAATACCAAGATGCTGGAAGGTCAGCACAAACGGGCTGCCGTCGGTTCCTACCTGGTTCCACGGGTAGATAGACATGATGACGAAAAGCGTCCCCACGTAGAACACCAGAATACGCATCGGTACCGAGTTAATGGCGCGCGGAATGGATTTCTCCGGGTCCTTCGCTTCCCCGGCGGTGATGCCGATAATTTCAATACCGCCATAGGCGAACATCACCATCTGCAGTGACATCACCATCCCCAGCCAGCCGTTGCTAAAGAAGCCGCCGTTGCTCCACAGGTTATGGATCCCGGTCGGTTGCCCGCCGTTACCAATCCCCCAGATGATGATCCCGAAACCGGCCACAATCATGATAATAATGGTGGCGACTTTAAAGAAGGAGAACCAGAACTCCAGTTCGCCAAACACTTTCACGCTCATCAGGTTGATGGCGCAGATGATCAGCACCACGCTGAGCACCCAGATCCAGTGCGGTACAGTCGGAAACCAGACGCCCATGTAGATGCCAAACGCGGTCACGTCGGCAATGGCGACAATCAGGATTTCAAAGCAGTAGGTCCAGCCGGTGATGTAACCGGCGAGTGGGCCGAGGTTTTCCTGCGCATAGCGCGAAAATGAGCTGGCGGAAGGGTTGTGTACGGACATTTCCCCCAACGCGCGCATAATGATATAAGCCGCTACCCCGCCGATAATGTATGCCAGCAGCACGCTCGGTCCGGCCATTTTGATGGCATCTGCAGAGCCATAAAACAGTCCGGTGCCGATTGCTGAACCCAGGGCCATAAAGCGAATGTGTCGGGTGCTTAGCCCACGCTTCAGCTTGTTATTACTTTCCATCGATTCCTAACCCATCAACACAATAAAAAACCACGGGGCCAGTAATAGCCCCGTGGTTAAAACAAATTTTCCGCAATCTTAGTGTGCGCTGGAGGTCACCTGCCGACCCACTGCGCGATCCCAGACAACCGCCAGGACCACCATCACGACGGTGGGCATTAACCACGCCAGGCCTTGCTCCGCCAGCGGTAAGCGCTGGGTCCAGGCCGGTAACACGTCGCCGATTGCCGATGCTTTAATACCATCAAGGATACCAAAAATCAGGCTGATAAACATTGCTGGTGCAATGACGCGGGTCGAATTATGCCACCATGAGCGGGTAAAACTTAACACAACGAGTGCGATACACGGGGGATAAATCGCCGTCAGCACCGGAATAGAGATCTGAATCAGATGGCTAAGCCCCAGATTGGAAACCACCATCGAGAATCCGCCAAGAATGAAGACCAGCGTACGGTAAGACAGCGGCACATACTGGGCGAAGAACTCCGCACAGGCGCAGGTCAGGCCGACCGCCGTCACCAGACAGGCGATAAAAATCAGCGCTGCCAAAAGCAGGCTACCCGCACCGCCAAAGGTGTGCTGGACATAAGCGTGCAGGATCGCCGCACCGTTCGCTGATTGATCGACCAGCGTTGCGCTGTCTGAACCAAGGCGGAACAGCGCCAGGTACAACAGCGTTAATCCAACGCCCGCCATCAGACCAGCCCAGACGGTATAACGGGTCAGCAGACGTGCTTCAGTGACACCGCGAGAACGTGCCGCGTTAACAATCACGATACCAAAGACCATCGCCCCCAGCGTATCCATTGTCAGATAGCCGTTCACGAAGCCATTGGAAAATGCTGCAGTCTGATAGGCTTCCATCGCATGACTGATCGGGCCGGCAGGCCAGATGATGGCGGCAACGGAAAGTACAATCAACGCCAGAATCTTCAGCGGTGCCAGGAAGTTCCCAACGGTATCCAGCAGTTTACCCGGATACAGCGACACCAGAATCACAATCGAAAAATAGACCACGCTGTAGATAAGCAGCGGCAGAGTCGAGTCGCCGGTCAGCGGGGCAATACCCACTTCAAAAGAGACCGTTGCAGTGCGCGGAGTTGCGAATAACGGTCCAACGGCCAGATAGCAGACGGTCGCCAGCAGAACGCCAGCCACTTTGCCGATAGGGGTACTCAGACTGTCAACACCACCACCGACTTTCGCCAGCGCGATAACGGTCAGCACCGGTAGCCCCACGGCCGTGATCAAAAAGCCGACAGCCGCCATCCAGACGTTTTCGCCAGCCTGCAAACCAACCATTGGAGGAAAGATGATGTTCCCTGCGCCGACGAACAGCGCAAAAGTCATAAAGCCCAGCGCAATAATATCGCGCGATTTTAACTGATGGGTCATAAAGCTTACGGCCTGTGGATGTGGTGTTGATTAAATTAACTTATTGTCTTTCCCTGCGGGAAGAAACAGCGGTTTTTTTAAGCTATTCCAGAGGGATATATCCCATAACCTGGAAAGCAAAGAATAGTTTTTCGATTTACCGCCTGAATGCAGTCAGTCTGACAGCATCTGGGGCGCAATTTAAACGCTTATAACGTTTTAAAGCAAGGAGGGATCCAAAAACCGGAAGATTATAGCGATATCAAATTAAAGGCCAGTGCAAAACACTATGTTAAAGAAAAAGTCATGGCTTATCATTCGAACAAAAAACAACCAGGCGTTGATAAATTCAGCAGACTTATCTTAGCTGCAAAGAAAATAAGCCAGCATTGGCTGGCTTATGGAAAGAAAACCTTACGATTGTACTTTAAGCACTTTTTTTGGCAATTAATCGTTCCGGCAGCACAAAACTAAAGCGTGTTCCTTTGCCCGGTTGACTCTCGATATTCAGGCGACTTTCGTGATGATTCACCGCATGTTTTACGATAGCCAGCCCCAGCCCACTGCCGCCCGTTTGTCGCGATCGCGCTTTATCAACGCGATAAAATCGCTCCGTTAACCGCGGGATATGTTCCGGTGCGATGCCCGGCCCGTTATCTTCCACGCTAAACTCCGCGCCGTGCGGCACCGTGTGCCAGCGGACGATGATATGGGTTCCTGCCGGCGTATGATTCACTGCGTTGTACACCAGGTTAGACATCGCGCTACGCAGCTGTTCTTCGTTCCCCAGCACCTTCAGCTGGTTATCCACTTCAAAGCTAAACGTGTGCTTCTGTTGGCTGAGCGTCTGCGCTTCGCGTTCGACCATGCGCAGCATCATCGGCACATCGACCTGCTCATTGAGCAAAAGCGTCGGTGCGGCTTCAATCCTCGACAGCGTGAGCAACTGTTTCACCAGTCCTTCCATGCGCGAGGTCTGTTCACGCATCGTCAAGAGCGCTTTTTCGCGCGTTGCCCCTTCCAGCGTCTGCTCATGCATCATCTCAAGATAGCCCTGCAACACCGTCAGCGGAGTGCGCAGTTCATGGCTCACGTTGGCAAAGAAATTGCGTCTCGCGCCTTCAAGCTGATGCATCTGCGTCATGTCACGCGCCACCATCAGCAGTTGCTTATCGGTATACGGCATGACGCGGATTTCCAGATGGCGACCGGTATTGAGCACCAGATTTAACGGTCGACTGAAATCCCGCAGTTTAAGGTACTGCGTAAACTCCGGGTAGCGCAGCAGGTTCAGGATATTCTGCCCGCTATCGTCCGGCCAGCGTAAGCCCAGTACCTGCTGCGCCAGACCGTTGCACCAGAAGATCCCGCCCTCTTCGGTAGTCAATACCACCGCATCGGGCAGTGATTCTGCCCCGCTGCGAAAGCGTTTAATCAAATTGCCCAGCTCGCGACGGCGCTTTTTATTGCGCAATTGCATCTGATGCAAACCATACAGCAGCGGTTCCCAACTGCCTCGTCCCGGCGGCGGCGTCATGCTTCTGTCGACCCACAGCCACCATGAGAGGCGTAATAAATTCCAGAAATGCCAGATCAGCAGTCCTGTTACCGATGCCAGTAAAAACCACGGCAGGTAACCAAAAAATGCGCTTAGGATCAAGGCCGGGATACAGCAAAGTATCAGTTCCAGCACCAGCCTTTTCCATGACAGCCGTTCCAGCACGGGTCACTCTCCCTTCAGAGCCTGGCTCTTATTCTTGTCTTTCAAAAACGGGTCGAAAAACGATACCCTGTTCCGCGAACCGTCTGTACCATCCGATCGTGGCCGCTGGTTTCCAGCGCCTTGCGCAGGCGGCGAATGTGCACATCGACCGTGCGATCCTCAACGTAGACGTTGGTGCCCCAGACGTGGTTCAGCAACTGTTCGCGGCTGTAAACCCGTTCGGGGTGGGTCATAAAGAAATGCAGCAGTTTAAATTCCGTCGGCCCCATATCGAGTGGATTTTCGCCGATCATCACGCGGTGCGATGTAGGATCCAGGCTCAGCCCCTGCATCTCAATGACTTCTTCCACCGCCATTGGTGAAATTCTGCGCATCACCGCTTTGATGCGGGCGACCAGTTCTTTCGGGGAGAACGGTTTGGTAATGTAGTCGTCCGCGCCGGTTTCCAGGCCGCGTACGCGATCCTCTTCTTCTCCTCTGGCGGTCAACATCATGACTGGAATATCCCGCGTCATCGCTTCACGCTTGAGGTGTTTAATAAACTGTAGACCAGAACCGCCGGGCAACATCCAGTCAAGAAGGATCAAATCCGGCCAGGGTTCATTAAGCTGATTCACCGCACTGTCATAATCTTCAGCTTCAACGGGCTGAAAGCCATTTTGCTCAAGCACGAAACAGACCATTTCGCGAATTGGAGCTTCATCTTCTACGACCAGAATACGTCTCGCCATGATTTGCCCTGTTATATAAGTTGCTTATCATCATCTGTCTTAATGCGGCGCCATTATGCGTCAGTTTTATGACAGATTTATGAAAATGCGTGCTGACGTTAACCTTAGGTTGTTGATTTATGACACCCGAGAAACGAGATATTACAGCCCCCGAATGGTTATAATCCCCTTTATGCTTTTTTGCCATGGAACCGTTATGCGCATTCTTCACACCTCTGACTGGCATCTGGGACAAAATTTTTACAGCAAAAGCCGTGCCGCTGAACATCAGGCCTTTCTCGACTGGCTGCTGGAAACGGCGGTCGAACAGCAGGTGGATGCGATAGTCGTTGCGGGCGATATATTCGATACCGGCTCGCCACCAAGCTATGCCCGTGAGCTCTACAACCGTTTTGTGGTCAACCTGCAGCAAACGGGCTGCCATCTGGTGGTATTAGCAGGAAACCACGATTCCGTCGCCACGTTAAATGAATCCCGCGACATTCTGGCGTTTCTCAATACCACGGTGGTGGCCAGCGCAGGTCATGCGCCGCAAATACTGAATCGTCGCGACGGTCAGCCCGGCGCGGTGCTGTGCCCGGTGCCATTTTTACGTCCACGTGACATTATCAGCAGTCAGGCGGGGCTGTCCGGTCAGGAAAAACAGCAGCATCTTCTGGGTGCCATCACCGACTATTACCAGCAGCAATACGAGGCTGCCTGCACGTTACGCGGCGATCTCGCCTTGCCGATTATTGCCACCGGTCATCTGACCACCGTCGGCGCCAGCAAAAGTGACGCCGTTCGTGACATTTATATCGGCACGCTGGATGCGTTCCCGGCACAAAACTTCCCGACCGCCGATTATATCGCGCTGGGCCACATCCACCGGGCGCAGAAGATTGGTGGTACAGAGCATATCCGCTACTGCGGCTCCCCCATCGCGCTGAGTTTTGATGAATGCGGCAAAAACAAGTACGTGCATCGGGTGGACTTCCAGGACGGCAAGTTAGCCAGCGTTGAGGAACTCACCGTTCCGGTAACGCAACCGCTGGCGGTGTTGAAAGGCGATCTCGCCGCGATTACCGGGCAACTGGAGCAGTGGCGTGATAGCGAGCAAAGCCCCCCTGTCTGGCTGGATATTGAAATCACTACCGATGAATACCTGCATGATATGCAGCGTAAAATTCAGGCGCTGACGGAAACGCTGCCCGTTGAAGTGCTGTTAGTCCGTCGCAGTCGGGAGCAACGCGAGCGCATGTTGAGTAACGAACGCCGGGAAACGCTGAGCGAACTGAGCGTAGATGAAGTATTTTCGCGCCGCCTGGCGCTGGAAGAACTTGAGCCACCTCAATGCGAACGCCTGACGTCACTTTTTCGTCGCACGTTACAGACGCTGTCCGGGGAGCATGAGGCATGAAAATTCTCAGTCTACGCCTGAAAAACCTCAACTCACTGAAAGGGGAATGGAAGGTCGATTTCACGGCCGAGCCGTTTGCCAGCAACGGTCTGTTTGCCATCACCGGACCCACCGGGGCCGGTAAAACCACGCTGCTCGACGCGATTTGCCTGGCGTTGTACCACGAGACGCCTCGCCTGAATACCGTGTCACAATCGCAAAACGATCTGATGACCCGCGATACGGCGGAATGTCTGGCGGAAGTGGAGTTTGAAGTCAAAGGCGAAGCTTATCGTGCGTTCTGGAGCCAGAACCGAGCGCGCAACCAGCCCGACGGCAATTTGCAGGTTCCGCGCGTTGAACTGGCGCGCTGCGCCGACGGGAAAATCCTTGCCGATAAAGTGAAAGACAAACTGGAGATGACGGCGGATCTGACCGGGCTGGATTACGGCCGCTTTACCCGCTCAATGCTGCTCTCACAGGGGCAATTCGCGGCTTTCCTCAACGCTAAGCCAAAGGAGCGTGCGGAACTACTGGAAGAACTGACCGGCACGGAAATTTATGGACAGATCTCCGCCCAGGTCTTTGAGCAGCACAAAACCGCGCGCACCGAACTGGAAAAATTACAGGCGCAGGCCAGCGGCGTCACACTGTTAGCGCCAGAGGCGTTGCAGACGCTGACAGAAAGTTTGCAGGCGCTCACTGACGAAGAGAAGCAACTGGTCACCCAACAGCGGACCGGACAGCAGCACCTGAACTGGCTGACGCGACAACACGAACTGCTGGCCGACGTCAACCAGCGTCAGCAGGCGCAGCGGGTTGCACAGGAGGCGCTGGAAAACGCCCAACCACAACTGGCGACGCTCAGTCTGGCGCAGCCTGCCAGAGCATTGCGCCCACTGTGGGAGCGTATTCAGGAGCAATCGGCTACGGTCACCCGCACTCGCCAGCAGATCAACGAAGTGAATGCTCGCTTACAAAGCAGATTCGCGCTTCGCGATCGTATACGCCGCCAGGCTGAGCGGCAGTCCATCGCCCTGCTCTCCACGCAACAGACGCTCAACGAGTGGCTGAACGCGCACGACCGCTTTCGCTTATGGAGCAACGAGTTAGGAGGATGGCGAGCCCTTTTTGCTCAGCAGGCCAGCGATAAGATTCAGATGGCGAAATGGCAGCAACAGCAGGTAAACGATAGCCGTAAGCTGGAATCGCTGCCACCGGTGACGCTCAATCTGACGGCGGATGAGGTCGCGACGGCGCTGGCGCAGCACGCGCTGCTGCGTCCCCTGCGCCAGCAGCTGCTTTCGCTCCACGGTCAGCTAGCTCCCCGACTGACACGTCTGAATCAACTTCAGGCGGCGATTGCGCATAACAAGCAGGACCAGGCCCGGCTCAATACTCTGCTCGAGGCAAAGCGTCAACAGTATAAAGATAAATATCAGCAGTATCAGGATGTTAAAACCATTTGCGAACAGGAAGCGCGGATCAAAGATCTGGAAAGCCAGCGTGCGCTGCTACAGTCCGGTCAACCCTGCCCGCTTTGCGGTTCAACCGCCCATCCCGCTGTCGCGACGTATCAGGCACTCGAGCCCGGCGTTAATCAGGCGCGACGCGATGCGCTGGAGAAAGAGGTTAAAGCGCTGGCCGACGAAGGCGCCACGCTGCGTGGACAGTCGGAGGCGTTAAACCAGCAGCTACAGCGTGACGAAAGCGAAGCACAAACGCTGGCTAAAGAAGAGCAAGCGCTCACTCAACAGTGGCAAACCACTGTCGATGCGCTGAACGTCACGTTAGTGCCGCAGGAAGATATTCAGCCCTGGCTGACAGCACAGGACGAGCACGAGCAACAGCTTTATCAGCTCAGCCAACGCCATGATCTACAGGCACAAATCACCGCCCATGCGCAACAGGTGACACAGTTCCGCCAGCAAATCGACCAGCGCGAGGCAGCGCTGTCAGCGCAGTTAAGCCGCTATACGTTGTCACTTCCGCAGGAAGGCAGCGAGGAAGCGTGGTTAAACGCCCGCGCAGCAGATGCACAAACGTGGCAGCAACGACAGACGGAGTTGACGGCGTTGCAGGCGCGCATCGCCCAGCTTACCCCATTGCTCGAAACGCTGCCTGCCGTGAGTTCCGATACCGAAGATGATGAAAGCGTGGCGCTGGAAAACTGGCGTCAGGTGCACGATGAGTGTGTGTCGCTGCACAGTCAATTGCAGACGTTACAGCAACAAGAGAAGCAGGAGACTCAGCGTGCTGCCGACGCGCAGTCGCAGTTCGATGCCGGGCTTGAACACAGCCCGTTTGCCGATCGGGCGGCATTTCTTGCCGCGCTGCTGGATGATGAGGCGGTTACGCGTCTGGAACAGCTAAAACAATCGCTGGAAAACCAGCTTCAGCAGGCGCAGACGCTCGCCGCACAGTCAGCCCAGGCGCTGGCAGCGCATCAGCAACAGCCGCCTGAGGGACTGGACCTCACGCAGTCGGTTGAACACATTCAGCAAGCCGTGGCGCAGCTAAACGATCGGGTGCGCGACAATGCCACACGTCAGGGTGAAATACGTCAACAGCTAAAACAAGATAGCGATAATCGCCAACAACAGCAGGCGTTGATGGAAAAAATCGACAACGCGATGCAGCAGGTCGAGGACTGGGGCTATCTGAATGCCCTCATCGGCTCTAAAGAGGGCGATAAATTCCGCAAATTCGCCCAGGGGCTGACCCTGGATAACCTGGTGTGGCTGGCGAACAACCAGTTGACCCGCCTGCACGGACGGTATCTGTTGCAGCGCAAAGCCAGTGAAGCACTGGAACTGGAGGTAGTCGACACCTGGCAGGCCGACGCGGTGCGCGATACCCGAACGCTTTCCGGTGGTGAGAGCTTCCTTGTCAGTCTCGCGCTGGCGCTGGCGCTCTCCGATCTGGTCAGCCACAAAACGCGCATTGACTCACTGTTCCTTGACGAAGGCTTCGGCACGCTCGACAGTGAAACGCTGGATACCGCCCTTGATGCGCTGGATGCGCTCAATGCCAGCGGAAAAACGATTGGCGTGATTAGCCATGTGGAAGCGATGAAAGAACGTATTCCGGTACAGATCAAAGTGAAGAAAATCAACGGACTGGGCTACAGCAAACTCGACAAAATGTTTGCAGTGGAATAGTTCCTGCCGGTGGGGATTACAGGCCGGATAAGGCGCACAGGCGTCGCCCTCCGGCCTTTCCTTACGTTATTCCTGCGGCCACAGCCACGCGGCGCCGCGCACGCCGCTGGAGTCACCGTGCAGGGCTTTGCGCACCGGCGTTTCGCACTCCCCGCCGAACACAAACTGTTTAATCAGCGGTGGAATCGTTTTGTACAGGCGGTCAATGTTGCTCATCCCGCCGCCGAGAACGAAAACATCCGGATCGAGAATATTCACCACATGAGCCAGCGATTTCGCCAGCCGCAGTTCATAGCGGCTAAGCGCCAGTTCGGCCAGCGCGTTTTGCGCCTCCACCAGGCGGATAATTTCATTGCCTTTAAGCGGATTGCCGCTCAGGCGATGGTAATCGGTGGCGAATCCGGTGCCGGAAATAAACGTCTCAATGCATCCCTGTTTTCCACAGTAACAGGGGACTTCTTCACGGTAGCGAAGTTCATCCTCGTCCATCCACGGTAAAGGGTTGTGTCCCCATTCTCCCGCCGTACCGTTGCCACCGATGTGTGCCCGACCATTGAGCGCGACGCCCGCGCCGCAGCCAGTACCGATGATCACCGCAAAAACCGTCTGTGCTCCGGCGGCAGCGCCATCGACCGCCTCTGAAACGGCCAGACAGTTCGCGTCATTCGCCAGACGTACGTCACGTTGCAGACGCGCGCTGAGATCTTTATCAAACGGCTGACCGTTCAGCCAGGTCGAGTTGGCATTCTTCACCACACCGGTATAGGGCGAAATGGATCCGGGGATGCCGATTCCCACCGTGCCCGTTTGCCCGGTGGCCTTCTCCGCCATCGCCACCAGCGTGGCAATGGTCTCGATGGTTTGCTGATAGTCGTTTCGCGGCGTCGGCAGACGATGGCGGAACAACTGCTCCCCTGCCTCACTGAGCGCAATGACTTCCGTTTTGGTGCCGCCTAAATCAATACCAATACGCACACGGTGTTCCTCATTTTTTAGGGAATATCAACAGAGTAGAGCGAGGCATTGGGAATGGCAATGCAAGCCCGCCGACAATTCGTTACTATACGCGCTGGATTTAACGACAAGGCCGTGGAAATTATCATGCTGTGGTTCAAAAATTTAATGGTTTACCGTCTTAGCCGCGATATTTCATTGCGTGCCGAGGAGATGGAAAAACAGCTAGCCTCGATGACGTTTACCCCTTGCGGTAGCCAGGATATGGCAAAAACGGGCTGGGTGCCGCCAATGGGATCGCACAGCGATGCGTTGACGCATACCAACAACGGCCAGATTTTGATTTGCGCGCGTAAAGAAGAGAAGATCCTGCCCTCCCCGGTGATCAAACAGGCGCTGGAAGCGAAGATCGCCAAACTGGAAGCCGAGCAGGCGCGCAAACTGAAGAAAACCGAGAAAGACTCGCTGAAAGATGAAGTGCTGCATTCGCTGCTGCCTCGCGCCTTTAGCCGTTTTAGTCAGACCATGATGTGGATCGACACCGTGAACGGGTTGATCATGGTGGACTGCGCAAGCGCGAAAAAAGCGGAAGATACGCTGGCGCTGCTGCGTAAGAGCCTCGGCTCTCTGCCAGTGGTTCCGCTGGCGCTGGAAAACCCGATTGAGCTGACGCTAACCGAATGGGTGCGTTCCGGCACCGTCGCTCAGGGTTTCCAGTTACTTGACGAAGCCGAACTGAAAGCGATGCTGGAAGACGGCGGTGTGATCCGGGCGAAAAAACAGGATTTGGTGAGCGACGAGATCGCCGTTCACATTGAAGCCGGTAAAGTGGTGACCAAGCTGGCGCTCGACTGGCAGCAGCGAATTCAGTTTATGATCTGCGATGACGGTTCGATCAAGCGTCTGAAATTCAGCGACGAACTGCGCGATCAAAACGAAGATATCGACCGGGAAGATTTCGCCCAGCGTTTTGACGCGGACTTTATCCTGATGACCGGTGAACTGGCCGCGTTGATTCAGAATCTGGTCGAAGGGTTAGGCGGCGAAGCGCAGCGCTAAAGGAATATTCCCTCTCCGTGTGGAGAGGGAAAATCATTACAGATAGCGGCAAAGATAAGAGGTCGGTTCAGCGACCTGTAAATGAAACTCGCTATGGCCCGGGACGTTGAACACCTCTCCTGCGGCATACACCTTCCATTCGGTCGTATCCGGCAGTAACACATTCAACGCGCCGCTCACCACCGTCATCTCTTCAGGCTCTGCGGTGCCGAAGGTGTATTCCCCTTCCAGCATCACGCCCACACTGGCACGGCCAGTACTGCTGCTGGTAAAGCCGATTGATTTCACTTTGCCGGAAAAGTATTCATTACTTTGAAGCATAAACGGACCCTGTCTCGTTGGTAAATTGACAACCAATATAGGGGGCAGTCCTTTGGCCTGTCACGCAAAATTAAACCAGCAGTTCTGAAGCCAGTCGCGCAATGAGTACATTAGAGAGCAGCACCGGAACATCCAGCGATTTTTGCAGAACATCGCGGTGGTGCTGATGAAAACCCAGGCAATCGAGCATAATGACATCAGCGCCTTGCTCCAGCAGCGCTTTGCCGGCATCAATCAACTGTTGCGTGCTTCCATGCACCGGATTTGCCAAAGAATAGACAGGCGGAGACTGCAAAACCTGCCATTTTTCCGTCTGGGCCGCCATCAGCTCTTCCACCGGCACAATCACCCCCACCTGATGCCCATCGACAATCGAGGCCACCAGCGGCGGAATAATGCGTAACGGCTCCAGCAGAATGCTGTTACGCGCCGTCATGCTTTTAATTGAAGCCGTACTCAGCAACAAAATGACATCGTAGCCCTGGTTATCCAGCACTTCGACGACGCTTTGCAGGTCGCGCTCCACTTTCTGGCGTGAGACATAAGCCAGTTCATTATCGTTAAGCAGAGTGAGCAGCGTTTCCTCACCGGAATCGATTGCGTACTCAGTCAGAACATCATCACGACTCATTTTTCCGAGCAGACTGTGATGGGTGATATGTTGTTCGTCGATGTACTCAGTCAGAAGCGGTAAGACTTCGCTCATGGGTACAACACCGATTGTGAGGATGGCCAACGACGCACTCATTTTTTCCACCTTCTTTTTTACTTCGTCGTTTATTCCCGGGCAAATGCGCTGCACCACTGCCGACACTTACCTTTGCAAATGCAAAAAAGCGTAGCAGGCGCAGCACAAATCGCTGTGTAAAGATTCCAGATCATTCCAGTAATAGGTTGTTATTGTTTGATGTTAGTTTTCAGGTACAACGATTCATCGGTGAAAAATGTGATACAGGTTGGGTTTTAAGTCACTCAGATTCCATTCCGAGCCGCTCAGTCGTCAGGTTTTATCAGGATCTTCGTAACGGTTTTTCGCATCCATTGCTTCCTGCGCGCTGGGATGCTCGCTGATTAATGAATCCGGCTTCGGATGATCGGCACGCAACTGGTACCAGGTAACCGTCTGTCCCGGCGTCCCTTTCTCAATGGTGACAATATACGCTTCGCGTGGATAAGGCGGTTTGGTTGGCATAGGGCTTCCTTCTGTCGAATGAAGTTTAAGTATAGACCCCGCCTTGCCTGTATAGCGCGCTCTGCGCCAGTCTGCGCTGAATTTCAGAAATCACCTGGCTGGGTGAATTTGCTGCATCAATGACGAAATGGGCTGCCTCGCGATACAAAATATCCCGCTGTTGCAGTACCTCCTGCACCTCTTCGCTTAAGGGTTTACCGGTCAGGGTGGGACGCAACGCCTCTTCAGGCGACGCCTCAAGACGATTCACCAGCGTTGAGACCGGCGCGCTTAAATAAATAACGATGCCGTTATCACGCATAAAGTGGCGGTTATAGTCAGTGAGAATGATTCCGCCACCGGTCGCGACGACCGTCGACGGCGCAGTTACCGCCTCCAGCGTAGCCGTTTCTCTGGCACGGAATCCCGGCCAGCCCTCACGCTCAACGATTTCCGCCACGGTCATTTGTACCTGCGACTGCAGCCACTGGTCGGTATCCACAAACCGACAGCCAATTGCCGTAGCCAGCGCCATGCCAACCGTTGTTTTTCCACAGCCACGTGGGCCAACAAGATAAAGCGGTTGCGTCATAGTGGGCGTTCCCCAGAAAGCCGCAAAGCGGCGGGATCAGATGTCATTAAAGGAATAATCATACCATCAAACTAGTACAGCGTTAAGTGTAAAGAATTCATTCCATTAGAAATAGAAATATCAATGGATGCCCTACTATATCAAGAAATAGCGTTGAGGAAAGTGTAAAAAATAAATTACATTCATGCTTTTCGGCGTTTAACTTCCAGCCACCACTTTTCCAGCTCAGCCGCAAAATGCTGGCGATCGCGCGCAGAAAGGCTATCCGGGCCGCCCGTCTGGATCCCGCTGGCGCGCAACGTATCCATAAAATCGCGCATCGTCAAACGTTCCCGAATGGTCGATTCGGTATAGCGTTCACCACGAGGATTGAGCGCCGACGCTCCTTTCGCCAGCACCTCTGCGGCCAGCGGAATATCAGCCGTGATGACCAGATCGCCGGCCGCGCACTGACGCACAATCTCGTTGTCCGCCACGTCAAAGCCCGCCGCAACGCGCAGCGTGCGGATATACGGTGACGGCGGCACGCGCAGGCTCTGGTTCGCCACCAAAATCAGCGACATTTGCATGCGTCCGGCGGCACGATAGAGGATCTCTTTAATTACGTTCGGACACGCATCCGCATCCACCCATATGGTCATAGTGTCTCCCGTCTCTTGTGCAATCGGCTATTGTCTCGTGCTTTTGCGCTGCGGCAAAGTGCTGTTTACCCTTCATGCGTCTTTCAATCCGCGCTAAGCTAGGCTTTATCAAACAAAACAACAACTATCACCCATAGGGAGTGACGAGATGGAGAAGAAAATCGGTTTTATCGGCTGCGGTAATATGGGGAAAGCGATCCTCGGCGGCCTGATTGCCAGTGGTCAGGTGCTTCCGGGCCAGATCTGGGTCTACACCCCTTCCCCCGATAAAGTCGCCGCACTGCGCGACCAGTACGGTATCAACGCCGCGCAGTCCGCCCAGGAAGTAGCCCAGGTGGCGGATATTGTTTTCGGTGCCGTGAAGCCGGGCATCATGATCAAAGTACTCAGCGAGGTAACTTCCAGTCTCAATAAAGAGTCGCTGGTGGTCTCTATTGCGGCAGGCGTAACCCTCGATCAACTCGCCCGTGCGCTGGGACACGACCGGAAAATCGTACGCGCAATGCCGAACACGCCGTCGTTGGTTAATGCCGGGATGACCTCGGTGACGCCAAACGCGCTGGTTACCCCGGAAGATACCGCTGACGTGTTGAATATTTTCCGCTGCTTTGGCCAGGCCGAAGTGATTGCCGAATCGATGATTCACCCGGTGGTTGGCGTTAGCGGTTCCGCCCCGGCGTATGTCTTTATGTTTATCGAAGCCATGGCCGATGCCGCTGTGCTGGGTGGAATGCCGCGTGCGCAGGCTTACAAATTTGCCGCTCAGGCGGTCATGGGCTCCGCGAAGATGGTGCTGGAAACCGGTGAACATCCTGGGGTACTGAAAGATATGGTCTGTTCGCCTGGAGGGACGACGATTGAAGCGGTTCGGGTACTGGAAGAGCGAGGATTTCGCGCGGCAGTGATTGAAGCGATGGCGAAGTGTATGGAGAAGTCAGAGAAACTCAGTAAATCCTGAGTGGATAACCGGACGTCAGGCCGCCACTTCGGTGCGATTACGTCCGGCATTCTTTGCTTTGTAGAGCGCCAGATCGGCTGATTTCAGCCATTCCCGGTAGTGACCAAACTGCGGGGTAAACGGTGCAACGCCGACGCTGATATGCAAAATGACCTGCGGCGCGCAGGCCAGGCGTAATCCGTGTAACCCCTCGTGAACACGCGACATCGCCGCTATGGCGCTCTCTGCAGGCGTGCCGCACATGATCACCGCAAATTCATCACCGCCAAAACGCCCAATCACATCGCTCCCGCGCAGGGTCAATCTCAATTGCCGGGTCAGCGCCAGAATGGCTTCGTCGCCAACGTCATGTCCCCAGGTGTCGTTAATACGCTTGAAGTGGTCGATATCGATGATTAGCAGCGTGGCATCCCGATGCTGGCGACGGCAATGCTCAAATTCATTGCGCAGCAATATTTCCCAGTGCCGTCGGTTGTAAACCCCCGTCATGCCATCACAGGTGCTCATCACCTGCAACCGGCGCTTGTGCTGTGCCAGTTTTGTCGCGGCCTGATAGCTTATCCAGGAGAACAACAGCGGATATATCACAATGACCGGAAGCGTCAGCACTCCTTCTAACGCCGTGCTTGTTAAGGCCAGAGAGACGCCTGTCAGTTGCAGCGTGACCAGACAAGCAACCACCATCAGGGCAAATCCGGTAACAAACAGTCGGACACCGCCTGCCCCCATCAGATTCATACAGATAATCATCAACAATGCGGTAGAAGGCAGCGCATTCCCCCCCATCAGACCGACCCACATTCCGGCGAGGACCGCATCCGTTTTTAAATTGGCGAATTCCCGGCTCAGCGGATCGGCGGCTCTGCTGGCGATCTGCCAGGCCAGGTGCGGCCAGACGAACGCCCATCCCACCAGCAACAACCACCAGACACCGGATACCGGGCTTGCGACCAGTGCGGTGGCGACAGGGAAAAACATTCCCCCCAGCGCCACTGCACGCGGCACTCTCACTCGCCGGGCGAATCGCAGTCCAGAGCGTTGATGGTCATTTTGCTGCGATGAAAAAGATGCTTCATCCAGGTCGACCGCTGTTTTGTAAAAGTTTTCGTCATTCATTATTTTTTGGGAACATTCTGAAACATTTTCCCAAATTATAGAGACGGGTCTGGCGGGGAAAGTATGATATTTCGGGTGAGCATTTTTCTTTGCTCACCCGTTAGCACTATGTCGGCGCTACGCCGCTTTCTTCAGGCAGGCACTCATAAACTTACTGCGATCGTCACCTTTCAATGATTGTTCCGTCGCCTGGACGTTGCATTCGCGCATTTTTTGCTGTTGCGGCGTCAGACTTTTTTCATCGGGAGCTGACTTACTGTTTTTAAGGCAATCGCTCATGTACGTCTTACGGGCATCTCCTTTCAACGTCTTCGCTGTCGCCTGTTGATTACAGGTGGTCATGCGCTGCTGCTGTGGCGTTAATGTTTTCTCTGCCGCACCAACGGTCGTTAAAAAGATCAAGCCAAACAATAGGGTAACCAGTAATGTTATTTTCATAGCACCATCCTTTTTTGAGTATTCACTCGACTATCTCCCGCGAGTAAACGCGGGGAGAGTCAGATAAGTCTGGCTGCTAACGATAAAAAAACCACCCGACAGCAAAAGTAATCCTGCCGGGGGCTGGATTATTTCAGGCCCAACGCTGCCTTCATGGTATAGAACAGATCGGTTTGATCGGTCAGTCCGACCACATTGGCCGCATGAGGACCGTAGGCCGCAATGCGTAACTGGCTGCCCGTATGCTCCTGAGACTCCTCTTCGGAGTTGCCGTAGCTGATCACCATCACGGCACCATCTTTGGTATTTAGCGCCTGAGTCAGGCCCGGTGCTTTTGTCTCCGGCGCGACGATCTGGCTGGCGTGGGCGTGATCGGCGGTGACAATCACCAGCGTGTTTCCGTCTTTCTTCGCAAAGGCCAGCGCGCGCTGTACGGCTTCATCCAGATCCACCGTCTCGCCAATCTGTCCGCAGGGGTTGGCGGCGTGATCCTGTTTATCGATAGAGGCGCCTTCCACCTGCAAGAAGAATCCTTTCTCATTTTTGCTGAGCAACTCAATGGCTTTGTCGGTCATTTGCGCCAGCGTTGGCACGCTCTCGTCTCGTTTAGGGTTCGGCGTACAGGTCACGGCGGGCTTATCAATATTGCCATGATAAGACGCTTTGGGGCCTTCCCAGCGCACGGGCATATTGCCATCAGAGAAAAGTCCCAGCAGCGGTTTGTCCTGATTCGCTTCACCAATTGCCGCCAGCGAGGTCGCGTCGCCGACCAGTTGGTAGCCCCGGGCCTCCGCCTGTTCACGCAGCGTTTTTCCTTGCCACTCGCCCGCCGTCGCGGTTTCGGTGAACGTTTTCGCGCCGCCGCCCAACGTCACATCTGCACGGGCATTCAGCAGTTGCTCGGTAATCGAACCTTTTCCGCCTTTTTCCAGCGCATTCGTCGGACATTTTTCGCTCGTCACGCTCGGACCATAACATTTCCGCGACGTGACGTGCGCCACCAGCGCGGCAGGCGTGGCATCCTGCAGCTCTGCGGTCGAGACGTTACCCGTCGCCAGGCCTGCCGCTTTCGCCATTTCCAACAGCGTCGTGTGATCTTTTTCGTGAATATCGACACCCAGCGCGCCGTTATAGGTTTTCACGCCAGTTGTCCATGCGGTCGCCGATGCAGCAGAATCTGTCACGTAATCCGGCTTACCGGTTTTTTTATTCAGTGCATAGTGGGTGTATTGGCCGGTGAGCGGTAAGGCATCAATCCCTTTAAAATAACCACCTGCACCTTCAGCATAATTTCGCGCAGCGGTAATTTCTGAATCACCCATACCATCGCCAATCAATAAAATAATATTTTTTGCTGGTTTATCATTCAGTGATTCGCGCAATGCTTGTGTTTGATCGGCCGATAATCGGCGCGCTCCGCCAAGTGTTGTAATATCACCCTGCGCGGCGCGGTTGTCCAGAACCGACATTGATGATGTTTCAGAATGGCTAACGGGGATATACAACAGCGGTAACAATGCAAGAGCGATAGCGCTTCGTTTCACTTTATTTTCTCCATGTACTCAATACACTTAAAATAAAAACAAAGCGACTATAGGTCTCTGATATGACAGGTTTATGACAGCGTCGAAACTGAATATCACTAGTAACGAGGATGCCTCAATAACTTACGTACATACTGGCGCAGCAACTCCGTATCGTTATCCGGAACGCTCGCATCGGGCTTTACGCCGTCAAGTGCGCCCTCAACCTGGTGAATCAACTGTTGCTGTTCGCTCTGAGCCATATTGCGCAGCATCGCTGTAACGATAATCTCTAATGCTTCTACCTGAGCAACCAGTTCTTTTGACTCTTCCTCTTTCTGGGCAAGCTTAAGCAACAACTCGGCTATTAGATTTTTCATGACCGCATTTCCTTATCTAAAGAAGGCTGACGGTATCACTATGAATCCATGCTGCCTAGAGTCTGAAAGTATTATTTTTATGAGAAAGGAAAGACTTTGCGTAAATAATCACAGAATACGGTGAGCGAAACGTTTCTCGCAGGAAAACAGCCCCTGAATAACCGCCAGGAATAAAATAGTCACCCCCGGCCATAATTTAAAGTTATGACAGAAAAATGACTAATTTCACTTAAGTCATATTTTTACCGTTTTACACCCGCTTACGAATATTTTGCCGCTGGCGCAGAACAAGGGCTAACTGACAAATGTTAATCATCACGATGACCGCAGTGGCAATAAATACCCAACGAAATCCCGCCATTGCCGATACCGTAGCCCCCATCAGTGGGCCGGCGACGTTACCAAGATACATAAACGATTGGTTATAACCAAAAATACGCCCGGTAATCTGGTCACTGGAGTATTTGACCAACAGCGTCTGGACGGCAGGCAGCATTGCGCCATCGGCAAAGCCAAGCAGAAAACGTAATATCCCAAGCTGAAAAGGCGTCGTGACCCACGACATGGCAAAAAACAACACGACCGCACAAATCAGCGTTGCCATCAGGATCCTTTCGGTGCCGATGCGATCCCCGAGTTTACCCAGTCGGGGGGCGGAGATAAGCGCGGAGACCCCAGGCACCGAGGCAATTAATCCACTCAGAAAAGCAATATTATTACTGTCCGGGGCCATCGACTTAATAAATAGCGCCAGAATCGGGCTGATTGAACCATTGCACAACTGAATCACCAGGGTGGTGAAAAACAGGCTGATCACCAGCGCCGGATACGGCAGCGAAGCAAATACGGCTTTCCCGCTCAACCGTTCGCTCTTTTTCAGCGTCGGACGGACGCCTTCTTTAATCAAAAAGAGAGTGACCAGAAAGCTGACGACCAGCAGTATTGCAGTAATGAAAAAGACCGGGCGTAACCCCACATGATCGGCAATAAAACCGCCCATCAACGGGCCGCCAATCACGCCGCTGATTTGCGCGGTCGCCAGAGTACTGAGAGCCCATCCGCTGCGCTCACGAGGCACCTGAGACGCCACCAGCGCCATCGCGTTTGGAATATAACCGGACGTTAAGCCCATGATGCCGCGTAGCAGGAAAAGCTGCCAGACGTTGGTGGCAAAGGCTTGCAGCAAGATCGCAATCGCCATGCCGAGCGAAGCGCGCAGCAGCATCAGCTTGCGACCTTTACGGTCTGCCAGACTTCCCCACAGCGGAGAGACAATCGCAGAGATTAAGAATGTGACACTGAACGTCAGACCGGACCACATCGAGAGCGCTTCGTGGGAGGTTACCCCGAGTTGCGAAATATACAGCGGCAAAAAGGGCAGGATTTGACTGATTGCCAGACCGGTAAAAAAGCAGCCAAACCAGACGGAAATGAGATTAACTTTCCAGGATTCCATAAACGCTCATCGTGATAAATAGCAGAAAACGCCGGTTAGTTTAACAATCTCCACGTCTGTCATGGGATCCTGAGGTGCGCAGCCGCGTAATTTGATATTTTATCTTCCCGTTCATCATTTTTGTGAAATACATCACATTAAAACCCAACAGCCAGCAGGGCTTTATGCTTAGCGGCAGAGGCCAACTCCTCGCATCCCCAGGTGAAAATGGTTGGCGTGGGCCGCGTTGTAGTCCGGTCCTAAGCCGTTGCCATAGTATTGACAGCTTACGCTGAGCAACGCCCGTAGCCATGGTGCGCTTTCCTCCTGCCTCCAGCCGCGCAGAACGGTGAAATGCCGACCGTCAGCAAGCCTAAAGCCGCTGATATCCAGGGCCTGTGCGCTGGCGTGCTCGCTACGACGCGCGTCAGGGCGATGGTAAATATTGCGACAGGCGAAGCTGCCAAGATGCTCGATCCGGGTAAGTCGGCTCATCATCAGACGTTCCGTCAATGGCGCAGCCTGCTGCTCAACATACAGCGCAGAACTCAGTGCCAACGGACAGGAAGCAAGGAAGCTGCTGCTCAGTTTAACGGCGCCAAAATCCCGCACCCGTACCACGTCGGTTAAGGGACATTCACCGGCGCTGTCAGGCACGGGCTGCGACGTGATTAGCTTCTGCTGGTTTGCCTGCTGCAACAGCGTCTGACAATGCGCCGGCGTAAGACGTTTAAGTTTAAATTGAGTGAGCCAGTTTGGTGGGTCAGTTAACTCAAGAGGGGCGAATGGGTTGTAATAAGACGGCAGATAGCGATATCCCACGCCACACGCCACGCCCAGAGTTATCATCAACAGCCAGCCTTTTCCTTTCACGCCCCCTCCCGTGCAATTCTCCCTAACATTATGGCAGAAGCCCGCGAATCCCTCGTTTTGTCGTGGTAATGTATACGCTTTGTGTTCGAGGGAATGGGTTTAAGATGGCAAAGTTGCGGGTAGGTATCGTATTTGGTGGTAAATCAGCGGAACATGAAGTGTCATTGCAATCGGCAAAAAATATTGTCGATGCCATCGACAAGACGCGCTTTGAAGTTGTGTTGTTAGGCATTGATAAGCAAGGGCAGTGGCACGTCAGCGATGCCAACAATTACCTGCTCAATGCAAACGATCCGGCGCATATTGCGCTGCGTCCTTCTGCAACCAGCCTGGCCCAGGTTCCGGGCAGACATGCACAGCAGTTGATTGATGCGCAGAATGGTCAGCCGCTGCCGACCGTGGACGTGATTTTCCCGATTGTACACGGCACGCTGGGTGAAGATGGTTCACTGCAGGGAATGCTGCGCGTGGCGAATCTGCCCTTCGTCGGTTCCGACGTGCTGGGCTCAGCGGCATGCATGGATAAAGACGTCACCAAACGTTTGTTGCGTGATGCCGGACTGCATATCGCACCGTTTATCACGCTGACGCGAGCCAACCGCAACACGATAAACTTTGCCGAGGTAGAAGCCCGTCTTGGTCTGCCGCTGTTCGTTAAGCCCGCGAATCAGGGATCGTCGGTTGGCGTCAGTAAAGTCACCAGCGAAGCGCAGTACGATCAGGCTGTCGCCCTGGCGTTCGAATTCGATCACAAAGTGGTTGTCGAGCAAGGAATCAAGGGGCGTGAGATCGAGTGCGCAGTGTTGGGCAACGATCATCCGCAGGCCAGCACCTGCGGCGAGATCGTTCTCAATAGTGATTTCTATGCCTACGACACCAAATACATTGATGATAACGGCGCGAAAGTGGTAGTCCCTGCGGCGATTGAGCCTCAGATCAACGACAAAATCCGCGAAATTGCCATTCAGGCGTATCAGACGCTGGGCTGCGCCGGCATGGCGCGCGTCGATGTCTTCTTAACCGCCGACAATGAGGTGGTGATCAATGAGATCAACACCCTGCCAGGCTTCACCAACATCAGCATGTATCCGAAACTGTGGCAGGCCAGCGGTTTAGGGTACACCGATTTGATCACCCGTTTGATCGAGCTGGCGCTGGAGCGACACGCTGCGGATAATGCGCTGAAAACCACGATGTAATCTGCCCTTTCCCGGTAAGCCTGATGGCGTTTTACTGTCAGGCTTACGCCGCGTCATCCTCTGCGCGACGACGAATAATCAATCCTGCCAACCAGAAACCGATCGCCCAGGTCACGAGCCCCACGGCATAGGTTTGCCAACCTTTGGCTTCAAAGCCCAACAACCCAACAACACCGTTCAAAATGAAAATCAGCCCGATAGCAAAAGCATAGTAGTGCCAGTCACGGCGTATTTTTACAGGCAGGTTCATGGCAACTCCCGATCGAAAAAAAGTATCGTCGCATATTACGGGAAAGCGGTCTGTGTTGTGTGCGGAATTTCTTAAATGTTGCCAAATTTAATTTAAGGTAACCAATTTGTGACAACCGACAAAAATCTGCAATCCAGGATTCATCCCAGACCGAAATTACCATCATTCTGATATTGACAAACGCGATGACCTGTCAGACTCACGGTAAGTTACTGGCATGGTGTCAGAGATGCAGAATTACTCGCGGAGGTCATTTATGGCTGATTTCACTCTCTCAAAATCCTTGTTTAACGGGAAACATCGAGAAACCGCCTCGACGCCTGGCAACATCGCTTATGCCGTGTTTGTTCTGTTTTGTTTCTGGGCCGGAGCACAGCTCCTGAACCTGCTGGTTCACGCGCCAGGGGTATATGAACACCTGATGCAGGTACAAGAGACGGGACGACCACGCGTGGAGATTGGACTGGGCGTCGGGACCATCTTTGGTCTGGTGCCGTTTCTGGTCGGCAGTCTGATTTTCGGCGTCATCGCCGCCATCCTGCGCTGGCGCTACCGCCGCCAGTAATAGCCTGCGACGATTACTGCCCCATGCACTTAGCCCGACGATCGTCGACCCGTTTTGCAAACCAGGCCGTGGTGAGATTACGGGTGATTTTCGGGCTTTCAAGCTGAATACCTGGCAGCATTTCTCGCGGCAATACCTTCCCCGTTTTTGTCTCAGCAAGCTTAAAGACCTTTTCGTAAAGCGCCGTCTCTTCAAACGCGAGACTGTCGCCTTTCTCCAGTTGCCGACGGATCGCGCTCTCGCTGAGATCCAGTTGGTTCGCCAGTTTACGCACTGCCAGCTCCGTTTTACCGGCCTCTTTACTGCCGTAGGCGATCAGGTCACCATCCAGCGCCAGTTTCACACTGCTGGCTTTACTGACCGCGTTCTGAAACGCGGCGTTACGGCTGGCATACCATCCGGCATTAAAGTCGGCAAAGCGGAAAATCGGCGCGCTGTAGTTTGCCGGGTAATTGAGTAAATGATAGGTTCCGAACCAGAGTCCACCGCGACGGCTGAACACTTCCTGGCGCACCGTTCCCTCCATTTTCCACGGATACCCTTTGCTGTGCTGTTCGGCAAACGCAATGCTGACCTGCATCGGACCACCGGTGTGTACCGGATTGAGAGAACCGAACAGCGTCTGCCCCATCGGCACCATATTGATAAAATCATCAAAAATGGCGCTGAGCTGTTTTTCCGTTTTTACCGTATCCAGCCGCTCGCTGTAGCTTTTCCCGTTCGGGGAGGAGATTTTCAGCGCCGTATGCACGAGGAAAACCGGGATGTGCATCCGCTCGGCACGTCGGTCTATCTCCCGCCAGGCAATTTTGCTCAATCCCGGAACGGCCGGATCGGCCTGATAGTTGGATTCCTGCTGCGCAACCGCCAGCACCGAACAGATATTTTCCACCGTGGGTGCCAGCTTCTGGCTCTCAAAAGTTTTGGCGATATCCTGCGCCCAGCTATCCCTGTCCTTCACGCTGGCCGGCATTTTCTGGCGCACCACGCTCGCGACGTCTACCGGTTTCTCGCCTTTTTTCAATGGTTGCGAGGGCTGACTGCTACATCCTGCCAGCACCAGCCCGGCCAGCAATGACAATGGGAAAAGACGAGACACCGCCGACATAACGTTTCCTTTTGTTAACCAAGTGTATGGGTGACAGCCTGAATATCCCGCTCGTCCAGTTCGCGCTCAAAGCTGCGCAGACGTTTATAGATCGACATCAGTTCGACCAGCGTCGTCCACGAGTCGATCAGGTACTGGAACGCGCCCCGCACTTGGCCAAAGACGTTGGTAATTTGCGTCATCAGACCCAGCGTAATCGTACCGGCAACAATCGACGGAAACAGCAGGAACAAACCGAAAACGTTATCCACCTGCAGGTAGAGAATGCGCGCGATATTAAAATACATATAGTGAAAATAGAGGCGGAAATAGTTCTGACGAACCGCACTGAACAGCTCGCGAACCGTCGGCGGCGTGGCACGGTTGGCGTCGTCTTCCCCGTACACCAGCTCTTTACGATAAGCCGCTTCCACTCGCTGATTTTTAAACTCCAGGCCAGGGAGTTTGATCCCGACCACCGCCAGCAAACCGGTACCCATCAGTGACCAGACGATTGCCGCAATCACCAGGCCGTAAGGCACATGGCCGACAATTGGCAGTTCAGGCACGTGCGGAGACAGCGCTATCAGCACCGGCAGGAAGGCGATCAGCGTCATAATGGCCTTGATGAAACTCACCCCCATGCTTTCCAGCGTTGAAGCAAAACGCATTGTGTCTTCCTGCACACGCTGCGCCGCCCCCTCGATATGGCGCAGATGCTGCCACTGCGCCATGTAATATTCGTTCATCGCCGTACGCCAGCGGAACACATAATGGCTGACAAAAAAGTTGTTCAGCACGCTAATCACCACGGCAATCAGCGCAATGCCAAGGAAGACCCCCAGTTCGTTATAGAACTGGCTCATGGTGACTTTATGCGGCGCGCTAAGGGCGGTCTGGATCAGATCGTAGAATGGCGCGTACCAGGCGTTGACGGCCACCCCCACTTCAACCAGAAACCAGGTGACGAAGATAATCAGCGAGGTACCAGGAATCGACCAGTACTGCCAGCGATGTGGACTGTAGAGGAACCAGAACAACGCAAACAGCCCAACACAAAGCACGTAGTAGGCGTAAAAAATCAGGTAGCTCAGCGACCAGAAGCGGGCTGCACTAATGGGCACAGTACCCGTTGCGCCCGTCAATCGCACAACCCAGTCACCCCCACCGGCTTGCCAGAAAATAACCGCGACTAATGCCCAAATGAAAGCCGAAAGGAAAAAAGGACCCGGCTTTGGGAAAAAAGACTTAAACATGATGCTCTCCTGCTAACTTCTTATCGTTATGACAACTGCTGTGTTTTTCCGCCGCGCGGGTTGAAAAATAGACTGTCACAACAGGTGAAACCGCCCATTGTGACCAACATGGTGGCGCTTAGTTCGTTTTCCAGTCCTGAAGAATTGTTTCGACGGGTTTCACCCACACCGGATTGCCCGGCACGATCAGATTGCGCCAGACATCATTATGGTGCGCAATCAGCGTCTGGGCCGGGGCGGCCGGGCGATGAGCGGTCGTATGGGCATCTTCCGCAACCGTAATACGATAACCCCGACTGGCACCGTTTCTGATGGTAGTATCGACGCAATAGTCCGTTGCGCAGCCGCAGATGACAAAGTGCGAAATCGCCTCATCACGCAGCAACTGTTCGAGCGCCGTTTTATAAAAGGAATCGCACGCGGTTTTCGTGACATATTTTGCATTCGCGGGCGTGTTCAGTTCAGGCAGCAGTGCGAACCCCGCACTCCCCTCCTCCAGTCCTCCTGACTCGGCATGCTGAATAAAAATCGTGAGATCTGCCGCCCGGGTGAGTTGATTGATGCGTTCCACGCACGCTTCCCGATGAAGACGCGGCGTGGCAAACACGCCGATTTGCATATCAACAACCATCACAACCCGTTTCTCAGACATTGTCAGCTCCACCAAGAAGTAGTAATGCAAGATTATTGCACGCTCAGGATCACAAAAGCGGACTTTCTTTCGCGGCAAAAGCGCCTCATTTACGCGCCGTTACGTTTTTCTCACTATCCTTGCTCTAATTAGCGCTTTGCAATGTGCCGTTGCGTAGTATAAATACGCATACACATCAGCCTTAAGGCGGCCTCTTTGTTGGCTACGCGCGTAAACCCCGGTCACATAGTTAACTATGCTCATGGGAATTTACTCGCTTGTCGCCTCAAGGTATCCTGGCTGATCTCGTGTAACGTTTTTCACTTCATCTCATTCATGGACAATACCGTTGAAACGTAGTCTGCTTTTTTCTGCCGCGCTGTATGCGGCGTCATTGACCTCAGTCCAGGCAGCTCAGCCTGTCGCCGACCCGGTTTTTGCGTCTGATATTGTCGAGCGTTACGCCGAACATATTTTTTATGGCAGCGGGGCGACGGGAATGGCGCTCGTCGTGATCGACGGTAATCAGCGCGTTTTTCGCAGTTTCGGCGAAACCCGTCCAGGCAATAACGTACGCCCGCAACTGGATTCAGTCATTCGCATTGCGTCACTGACCAAACTGATGACCAGTGAAATGCTGGTGAAACTGCTCGATCAGGGGACGGTTAAACTGGACGATCCGCTCAGTAAATATGCCCCCGTCGGCGCACGCGTGCCATCGTATGAGGGAAAACCGATCACGCTGGTTAATCTGGCGACGCACACCAGCGCGCTGCCCCGTGAACAGCCTGGCGGTGCGGCAAAACGTCCGGTGTTTGTCTGGCCGACCCGGGAGCAACGCTGGAGTTATCTCTCCACTGCATCCCTGAAAGCCGCACCGGGGTCGCAGGCGGCCTATTCCAACCTGGCGTTCGATCTGCTGGCTGATGCACTGGCAAATGCCTCTGGCAAACCTTATACCCAGTTGTTTGAAGAGAAGATCACCCGCCCGCTGGGCATGAAAGACACTACCTATACTCCCTCTCCCGATCAGTGCAAACGTCTGATGGTGGCGGAAAAAGGGGCCAGTCCGTGTAATAACACACTGGCGGCCATCGGCAGTGGCGGCGTTTATTCAACACCGGGCGACATGATGCGCTGGATGCAGCAGTATCTGTCCTCTGATTTTTACCAGCGCAGCAATCAGGCCGACAGAATGCAGACGCTGATTTATCAGCGCACACAGTTAACGCGAGTAACGGGCATGGATGTCCCCGGTAAAGCCGATGCGTTAGGATTAGGCTGGGTTTATATGGCACCGAAGAATGGACGCCCGGGAATTATTCAAAAGACCGGCGGTGGCGGTGGGTTTATTACCTATATGGCAATGATTCCGCAAAGAAATGTGGCCGCGTTTGTCGTCGTCACTCGCTCCCCGCTCACCCGTTTTACCAATATGAGTAACGGTATTAACGATCTGGTCGTCGAACTGAGTGAAAATACTCCGCGCGTGGTTCCAGCATCTTAATCAATATTCAGAAGGCAAACGGTTGATACCCATCAGTTTGCCTTTATTCATTTCGATATAGCCGCCTTTACGTAATGCTGCCAGTACTTCTGCCACTACAGAACGCGAGATTCGCGTGCGCTGATGTATATAATTCATGACTCCAATGCGGGAGCGTAATCCGTCCTCCCATTCAATCATTGAAATCAGTGTCGAACGAATTTGTTCGTAAGAGTTTTTACCGATTAACTGCCAGTCTCGTTGTTCCATTATACGGTTCTGCCATGTTAACCAGTAGAATGCTTCACGCCATAACTGACATTCTTCAATAACCGCAACGGTTTGTGAGGAAGAGAGAGAGTATCCCGAACACATCCCCTCGCTAAGGAGATCGTACTGAACATCATTTTTCATCACCCCATTAGTCAGTCCCATAATGAAAGGCGCCTGGCCAATACCAACAAGAATCTGTTCATTGCGTCTTAACGAGATAATTCCTTCCAGAATCACTACTGTCGTGTCTGGGTTCTTTTCTGTGGAATAGAGAAGATGCTTTTCATTAGCATATGAAAAACGAGTGCCATATTTAGACAACGACTTATCGAGCTGAGCAAATTCTTTTAGCGGTTTATTCAGAGATAACATCTGCGCGTTCCTTACATTAATGCCCGTCAAATCCTTGACGGGCATTTTTCAGATTAACTACGCGATATCCATTTCCGTAAGGGAATGATTACCAGGTATATTTAACACCCGCGTTAGCTGCCCAGTTCTGATCAACATCGCCGCCGCCGAGGTAATTCGCATCGGTATAGGCACTGAAGTTCTTGGTAAAGCTGAACTGCGTACCCAGGCCAACACGGACCGCTGATCCTTTGGTGCCATTGTCGATAGAATCGCCGTTTACATCAGCATCGTTACCCTGGTCGTCATACACATAAGCCAGTTTGAAGTAAGGCGTCAGCGCCTGATCTTCGCTGTAAGTGAAGGTATAGCCGGTATCCACACCCAGTTCATAACGCATGCTGTCGTAAGACTGACCATCAACCTGCATGTTGTTGCTCAGGCGATAATCATCATCAGACTGGAACAAGCCAGACACGCTGCCGTATGGAGTAACATAACCCGCATCACCCACTTTCCAGTCGTAACCCAGTTTCAGACCGAAGCCCCATGCATCCGCAGAGGTACTGCCATCAACATACTGGCCGTCGCTCATATTGGCAGACAGATCGTTGTTAAAGTGAGAGTAGCTCAGGCTGCCATCTACAAAGATGTTATTGGCAAAGCGAGCGGAGGAGTAAAGATAGGCAGACTGGCTGTCCTGATCCACCTGACCGGTATGGTCGCTCATGTCGCCTTTCGCGAAGCCCGCCGCAGCACCGACAATCCACTTCGCGTTGTTACCCTCAACTTTGGTATCGACACCCACCATGATGCCGTTGACATCCTGATCGTAGTTAATGGTGCCGTTATCGCCGTTGAAGTTGCCGCCGAAGTAACTAACCCATGCGCCGCCGTTATCCGCCAGACCATGACGAGAGTTGGTCAGACGTGTCCCAACCGTATCTTGCTCCAGGTTCCAGGTATTGGTGTTCGCAGACGGAATGCTCAACGCCATATTAGCGTAGTCGGTCAACTCCATCTGTTGCATAACAACGGTGTTGCCCTGCTGCTGAGCCTGATAGGTGTACGCACCCAAATCTGCTTTGTTCGCGGCAGAGAAGGTAGCCGTGCTGTTCTTGTCGTTAACGTAGATCAGCTCTTTGTCTTTGTAGTCCGCAATGGCACCTTCACCAGTAGCGTTGTCGATACGCACTTTGTAGTTGCCGGTTGCCGCAGCGACATTGTCGCCCGCGTTATCCACTTCAGACAGGTCAGCGCTGTAGGCATCACCATTACCGTTGATGGTCAGATGACCATCGGAATTCATGGCGATCACACCGTAACCGTAGTTAGACTTCGTGGTGTCTGCGGTACGATCGTTGGTCAGATCGGCCTGCAGCACATAGTTGTTGCTGTGAATATCAAATACACCGGCATGCACATTACCATTCGCATCGGTCGTGCTGGTCAGGTTCAGAGTATCCGTCTGCAGCGCATAGTCCGCACTGTTACCGACATCCAGAACACCGTCGTTTGTGACATTAATGGTGTTGGCATACAGTGCAGCATCACCCACACCCCAGCCCGCAGCCACATCATCAGCGATAGTAACGGTACTGTTGTTGACAGTCAGGGTATCCGTCGCCACATGGCCGTCTTCGTTGATGTTCAGCGCTGAACCACCGGTCAGAGCAATGGTGTCAGAAACCAGTGAAGAATCCGCAACATTCACCACAGAACCGCTGTTAATGCTCAGGGTATCAATCAGAGAAGCTTTGGTGGTATCCCACTGTGAACCGCCGTTCAGCGTTACATTGAACAGGCCGCTCTGATAGACATCGTTGCCAACAACGTGACCATCTTCATTATAAGCGGTATTGCCATTGTCAATACCATAGGTGGACGATGGCCATAGGCTGTTCGCTGCAATGTCGATCAATGTAGCAGTTGCATCGGTACCGGCAGCAACGTCATCGTACACACCGTCACCATCGGTATCCACCTGATGCACAGACATCGCCGCACCGACCCATTTGCTACCGTTATTCAGGGTAACATCCATGCGGTCAGTACCATCCCAGCCGTTAGTGTCGACTGCTGAGTCGGTATCACGATAGCTGTCCGCCCCGTTCGGGAAGAAGTTTTCGTCGAAGTTGCTGGAGAACACAACATCGCCCATCAGAGTCGAATTACTGAGATTGACCGTCGTCTGCATAGCATTATCTGCATACGGATTCGCAATTGCGGAAATCGCAACGTCATCAGCTGTCAGCGTATTGCTATAGTCACTTGCGTTATTGTTATTGCCGAACCAGCCTGAAGTCCCTTCATCTGACCATGACCCTGACGTCACGGTTGAATTCGTTACTGTGATCGTGTTGTTAAACACCTCACCGCTGTTAACCCCCGTGCTCACGGTGTTATCGTCAATATCTTCCCACTCATATCCCTGAGCCAGCGTAATGCCCGCCACGTGAGAGTTGTTGGTGATAGACAGGTCAACTTCCTGATCCAGGGTGATCGCGGTGCCCATGTCGTAGACATCAACAACGTGCGTATCTGCGGTGCCGTCAGTATAGGTACCGTTGTAGGTATAATGTTCGTAGTTATCGTCGATCGTGGAGTTATCAACGGTGAGTGCCAGACGATCGTAAACATAGCCCGTATCACGACCATTTGCGCATTCGCTCGTCATGCACTCAGACGTAATCATGCCGTGTACAGTGCTGTTTTTGATCGTCAGACTATTGCTATTGGTATTGGTAGAAAGGCCATCATCCAGATAGTAAGTTGAAATCACACCGTTTACGGTCGCATTATTGATGACCGGATAGATATCTCCGTTATAAACGCTATCGGTGCCGTAGTTATTCCAGCCGACGTAACCATCGTAGTACACACCATCCGCGTAAGTGGCATCGTTATAGTGGTCAAATGTGGTGTAAGTCTTGCCAGAAATATCTGTTGAAGCATTCGCCTGAGAAGTGATTGCCAAAGTGCAGGCTAATGCTAATTGTGAGACTACAAGTTTCTTTTTCCAGGAGTGCATTTGTCATCCCTCCTCAGGGACGTAATAGTGTTGATCCATCAATTATCAATGCATAGAAAACATTTTGTTTTGCGAGGAGGATTATGCGGTGTCCACAATGAAAGGTTCAATTATTCTTTCCTTGCAGTCCGGAAACAGACAATAACAAAAACCAGGATAATATTCAATTGAAAAACACAAAAACACATATAAATCAATAACATAAATTAACACTAAAAACAGAAACCATATAGTACACCAATACTTAACATAGCGATAATTGATAATAATTAATAAATAAAAACCCAATAAATTAAAATAGCAGATCATATAAATAAATAGATACTTTAAATAAACAAACAAAAAGCAATAAAACATCCAAATATAAATATTTAGCTATTCATATCAAAAAATTGCCAGACTATTCTATTTATTTTTCAATAAAACAAAGCCATAAGGCCAATTTTCGTAAAACACTCGCGTGCGGCTTCAGGTATACTATGGCCTTCAATTTCACAAGCATCAGGCATACCATGACAGACTTAATCCATCGCCCTCGCCGTCTGCGCAAATCTGCAGCGCTGCGCGCCATGTTTGAAGAGACAACACTCAGCTTGAACGATCTGGTGTTGCCGATCTTTGTTGAAGAAGAACTCGACGACTACAAAGCGATTGAGGCTATGCCCGGCGTCATGCGCATCCCGGAGAAACACCTGGCGCGCGAGATCGAACGCATTGCCAACGCCGGAATCCGTTCCATCATGACTTTTGGCATCTCTCACCATACCGATGACACCGGCAGCGATGCCTGGAAGGAAGACGGTCTGGTGGCGCGGATGTCGCGCATTTGCAAGCAGACCGTACCGGAAATGATCGTGATGTCTGATACCTGCTTCTGCGAATATACCTCCCACGGTCACTGCGGCGTGCTCTGCGAGCACGGCGTGGATAACGACGCAACGCTTGCAAACCTCGGTAAGCAGGCCGTTGTCGCAGCAGCAGCAGGCGCAGATTTCATCGCCCCTTCCGCCGCAATGGATGGTCAGGTGCAGGCAATTCGCCAGGCGCTGGATGCCGCAGGTTTTACCGACACGGCCATCATGTCCTACTCCACCAAATTTGCCTCTTCATTCTATGGTCCGTTCCGTGAAGCAGCAGGTACGGCGCTGAAAGGCGATCGCAAAACCTATCAAATGAACCCGATGAACCGTCGTGAAGCGATTCGTGAATCGCTGCTCGATGAAGCGCAGGGCGCGGACTGCCTGATGGTGAAACCGGCAGGTGCCTATCTGGATGTATTGCGTGATATCCGTGAACGTACGGAGCTGCCGCTCGGCGCGTATCAGGTCAGCGGCGAATATGCGATGATCAAATTTGCCGCGATGGCGGGCGCGATTGATGAAGAAAAAGTGGTGCTGGAAAGTTTAGGTGCCATCAAACGTGCTGGCGCGGATCTGATCTTCAGCTACTTCGCGCTGGATCTGGCCGAGAAGAAAATTCTGCGTTAATTTTTTCGTTCCCTTGCCGGGTGGTCTCGCCATCCGGCCCTTCCCCAAAACGTCACCCAAACGTCATACAAGCGACACTTACCGCTTCTACTGTCAGCACAGGACAGAAGGAGATGCGGCTATGTTTAGTCTCGATAACGTACTCAACGACCTTTGGCCTGCGGCGAGGACCGCGCCCTGGCAAAAGAAGGTGCTTCAACGCGTATTGTATGAAAAAGAGTTCCAGCAGTTTGCCGCCCGCCATCGTCATCTGAAAGGCGTGGATATGGTGGAACAGGTCCTGGAGCATCTGCAAATATGTTGTGAAATCCCCGAGCACCACATCGAAAACATCCCTGAAAATGGCCCGCTGGTGATCATCGCCAACCACCCCACCGGTGCGCTGGACGGACTGGCGCTCATCTATGCCCTCTCCCGCGTGCGTCGAGATATCAAAGTGGTGACCAACCGACTGCTTTCCCATCTGGAACCCCTGCGCTCGCTGTTCATCCCGGTAGACAATATTCAGGGACGGACGCCGAAATCGTCGCTGCAGCAAATGGATACTCACCTGCAGGCTGGCGGCGCGCTGGTTTTCTTCCCGGCGGGTGAAGTCTCGCGGCTGACGCTGACAGGGATCGCCGAACGCCGCTGGCATTCCGGTTTTATCCGCATGGCGGAAAAATACCGGACGCCGCTGCTGCCGGTACATATCCAGGCTTATAACAGCCCGCTGTTCTATGCCTGCGGACTGGTTTCCTCCAGCGCCACGCTGCTGCTGTTAATGCAGCAAATGTTTCGCCGCCGCGGCAGCACGCTGCCCGTACGCATCGGTCAACAGATAGCCTGGACACAGTGGTCCGTGAGCAAAAGCAATGTTCGTGAACAGGCGGAAAAGTGTCGGGAACATGTGATTGCGTTGGGCAAAGGCCGACCGGGCGTCTTTCGCACCGAGTCGACGATCGCCCCGCCGGAAAACAGAGTCCGACTGAAACGCGAACTGGCGCAGACGGAGTGTCTGGGGCAAACCGCTGATGGCAAGCAGATTTACCTCTGGCAGCGCAACGGGCAGGAGGAAGCGACGATCCTGCGCGAGTTGGGACGACTGCGTGAAATCGCCTTTCGTGCCGTCGGTGAGGGCAGCGGCAAACGCAGGGATATCGATCGCTACGATGATGACTATCTGCATCTGATCTTATGGGACGAGGAAGACCTCGAGATCGTCGGTGCTTACCGGTTCATCCCCTGCGCGCAGCAGCTGGAAAGACAGGGGCTGGAGGGACTCTACAGCCACACGCTGTTTCATTACGATGAGCGGATGGCAGACATCATGCGGCATGGTATTGAACTGGGGCGTAGCTTTATTCAGCCACGCTACTGGGGGCGTCGCGGACTGGATTATCTTTGGTCTGGAATCGGTGCCTGGCTGGCACGCAACCCGCAGTATCGTTACCTGTTCGGGCCGGTGTCTATCTCCGGGGGATTGCCACCGGATGCGCGCGATCTGCTGGTTGCCTTCTATCGACTATGGTTCCCGCCAACGCATCCGCTGGCCGTCTCACGCCAGCCGTATCCCGCTTCGCTCCCGGATGTACTGGCACAGTTTGCAGGCAACGATTACTACGAAGATCTGACGCGACTGAAGTCGCTACTGGGAAATCTCGGCTGCGGCATTCCTCCGCTCTATAAGCAATACTCAGAGCTCTGCGAACCCGGTGGCGTGCAGTTTATCGATTTCGGCAGCGATCCGGATTTTAACCACTGTGTCGATGGTCTGGTGCTGGTGGATTTAACGTATCTGAAGGCTAACCGCTATCAGCGCTATATTGGTGAGCATTTGACATTTTTATCAGGTGGCAACGTCGCCTGATCTGGCCTACGGTTCTGTAGACCAGAGAAGCGACGCGCCATCGGCTATTCAGCCCGCGCGAAAATAAGGTTTATCCCCCAGGATTGTCGCCCGGTGCATAATGCGCCGCTGCGGCAGGTAATCGGCGTTTGCATAATGCTGTGTCACGCGGTTATCCCAAATCGCCACGTCATTTGGCTGCCAGCGCCAGCGCACCTGAAACTCTGGTTTTGTAATATGCGCAAACAGGAAGCCGAGCAGCGCCTCACTCTCTTTCTCCGTCACATCGACAATGCGCGTGGTAAAACCTTCATTGACAAACAGCGCCTGCTTACCGCTCACCGGATGGGTTCGTACCACCGGATGCAGCAGCGGCGGATGCTTCGCCACCGCTTCACGCCAGCGCTGATGCTCCTCCTCTGTCTTGCGGTACTTGTACTCCTGGAAGGATTTACGGAAGTCATGTTCCGCCCGCAGACCGTTCAGCAACTGGCGAAACGGTTCTGATAGCGCCTCATACGCCGCGATACCGCTGGTCCACAACGTATCGCCGCCGGTGGACGGTAACTCCTTAGCCGCCAGAATCGCCCCGGCAGGCGGTGTCTCAATAAAGGTGACGTCGGTGTGCCAGTTGTCATTATCCGGTGGATTATCATTGTGCGTATCCAGCACGATAATCTCCTCCACGCCTTCGGCATGGGGATAAACCGGATGAATGTGCAGCTCGCCAAAGCGCTGGGCCAGCGCACGCTGCTGCTGCGGCGTGATAGCCTGTTCGCGCAGGAACACCACCTGATGTCGCAGCACCGCATGGTAAAGCTGCTCAAACTGATTGTCGCTCAGCGGGCGGGTTAAGTCCGCCCCCGCGATCTGCGCGCCGATGTACGGCCCCAGCGGGGTAATGCTCAGACGTTCACTCATTGGACTTCTCCATGCCAGGGTGTCAGACGGCGCTGAAGCGCGCGCAGACCCAGTTCTAAAATAAAAGCGATAATCGCAATCACCGCGATCCCTGCCAGTACCACATCGGTCGCCAGAAACTCACCGGCCGACTGCACCATAAACCCTAACCCCCTCGTTGCCGCAATCAGCTCCGCCGCCACCAGCGTTGACCAGCCCACGCCGAGGCCAATGCGCAATCCGGTAAGGATCTCCGGCAGTGCGCCTGGCAGAATGACCAGCCACAACACCTGCGCCCGGCTCGCGCCCAGCGATCGAGCGGCGCGGATCCGCACCTGCTGCGCGCTCTTCACACCGGCCAGCGCAGACATCGCTACCGGGGCAAAAATCGCCAGATAGATCAGCAGGATCTTGGACGTTTCACCAATCCCGAACCAGATCACCATCAGCGGCAAATAGGCCAGCGGTGGCACCGGACGATAAAGCTCAATAATCGGATCGAGAATGCCGCGTAGCGTCGGGCTGAGCCCCATCGCGATCCCGACCGGAATGCCGAAAGCCACCGCAGCCAGCAGCGCCAACACAATGCGGGTCAGGCTGGCGGCCAGATGCTGCCACAGCGTGGCATCCATAAACCCTTGCGGACCGGCGATGGTAATAAGCTTTTGCAGCACCTGGTCCGGCGGCGGCAAAAATAAAGGGCTTATCAGCTGCAGCGCCGCAACCGTCCACCACACCGCCAGAATCACCGTCAGCGTTGCAAGACTCAGGGTTATCTGGCGCGAGAACGGCCAGCGCCACTTCAGCGGCCGTTGACGCGGTTTATCATTGATCACCACACTCATGAGAAGGCCTCCCGTTGTTCAAAGACACGGCTCAGGACGTATTCGCGGGTCGCGATAAACTCCGGGTCGGACTTAATGCTGCGGCTTGCTTCACCGGCCACAAAACGGCGGGCAAAGGTCAGCGGCAAACGCTCCAGCACCCGGCCAGGCCCAGGGGACAGCAGCACCAGTTCGGTCGCCATAAACACGGCTTCTTCAATATCATGCGTAATCAGCAGCACCTGCTTGCCGGTCTCATGCCACAGTTTTAGCAGCAGAGTTTGCATCTGTTCGCGGGTAAAAGCGTCCAGCGCGCCAAAGGGTTCATCCAGCAGCAACAGCTGTGGATTCGCCGCCAGCGCGCGGGCAATGCCAACGCGCTGGCGCTGACCGCCGGAAAGCTGCCAGATAAAGCGTTTTCCGGCGCCCTCCAGCCCGACTTTTTTCAACATTTCCTGAGCGATACTGACACGCTGCGCTTTCCCGATGCCGGCCAGCTGCAGACCCAACGCGACGTTATCCTGCACATTACGCCACGGCAGTAACCCTTCGTGCTGAAACACCACGCCGCGCTCCGCCCCCGGTCCATCGACGCGTTTTCCTGCCAGTTGAATGCTGCCGTGCTGATACGGCACAAATCCGGCAATCAGGTTCAACAGCGTCGTTTTGCCACATCCCGACGGCCCCAGCACCACCAGCAGTTCACCGCTGTCGAGCGTCAGATTAATATCTTCCAGCGCCGGTTTACCGCCGTAATCGGCATACAGATGAGAGAGTTGCAGCATCAGCGCCTCCTTTATTGCACGAAGCGATCGGTAACGTACTGGCTGTAATCGCTTGCTACCGCAGGCACCTTGCCCTGCTCTTTCAGAAATTGCGCGGTGTCGATAATCGCTTTGTTCACCGGGCCGGTGAGTTCAGCCGTCTGCTGCTGAGGCGTGAGATAGGTATTGCCTTTCACCAACCCCGGCACATCGGCTTCCGGTACGCCGCTCAGGCGCGACAGCTTGCTGATGTTCTCCGGCTGTTTCAGCCATTCGTCGGGATTTGCAATATAGGGCTGCTGCGCGTCGATAGCGCTTTTCGCGAAGGCTTTCACCACCTCCGGATACTTCTCGGCAAAGTCTTTGCGCACCACCCACACATCAAGCGTTGGGGCCCCCCACTCGCCGACTTTTTCCGAGTCGGTCAGCACCTTGCCGTCTTTTTCCAGTGCGTTAACAGCCGGTGCCCAGACATAAGCCCCATCAATATCTCCGCGCTGCCAGGCGGCGATAATCGCCGGCGGCTGCAGGTTCACAATCTCCACCTGACCGGGTTTGATCCCCCAGTGTTTCAATGCCGCCAACAGACTGTAGTGGGTGGTAGAGATGAACGGCACCGCGATGCGTTTGCCGATCAGATCCTCGGGTTTGCTGATATCTTTCTTCACCACCAGCGCTTCGGAATTACCAAGTTTTGACGCCAGCAGGAAAACTTCAATCGGTACCTGCTGACTGGCGGCGACCGCCAGCGGGCTGGAGCCGAGATTGCCGATCTGCACATCGCCAGAGGCCAGGGCGCGAACGATGCTCGCGCCGCTGTCGAATTTGCGCCAGTCAACGGTGGCCCCGCTCGCTTTGGCGAAGGTGTTATCCGCCTGCGCCACTTTCGCCGGTTCAGCGGAGGTTTGATACGCGACGGTGACGTTCACCGCCTGCGCCTGAAAGGTGATGAATGCCAGTGCGGCAAGAAGTGTATTACGCGATGAACGTGCCATATTGTCTGCTCCCTTGTCTTGTTATGGGGGCAGTATTTCGTTGCGGCCGGATTTGATAAAGGAATTAAAAATTCTTGCTAAGAACAAAGCGTTTTTAGAAAAAAAGTGGGAATGGTTAGCGATTTTCAATATTTAGCTATGCCTTATATGTCGCTATGGAAAAGGGTTCCGTTCGCTTTATGTCCATTGCTTCTCTGGGAACAACTCACCCGCGAACGTGTTAAGGGCGTTCTCCGCCACGCCCTTAACAATCCCGGCTCCCGGCGAGGAAAATCGCCACGTTGTGGTCCATTCGCCTTATGCCGTCTGCCTGTCGGGTCGGGGCCGAGCCTGCATCCCTGCAGGCCGCCCCCTCCGCCCGCTTCCCTGCGGGCGGACCCGGTCAGCCGTCAACGGCTCATCGATTTTCACGCCGGACCACCGGCATCGCTTCAATTCTCTGCCTTTCAGGTAAAGTCATTTCGCTGTAAAAAAGCAAACTGTGGAGATGGTCGGGTGTGGATTGGTCCGGCTGAAAATTGCCGACGTGTTTCCGCAGGGATGCGGGTTCAGAGCGCGCGAAGCAGTGTCGTAGGCCGGATAAGCGTAGCGCCATCCGGCATGGGCTGTTGACATGCGTCATGTCGTTTCTGGGAAGTGTTCCGTTCGTCTTATGTTTCTTACCGTGGGTCAGGTGACAGGAAAAACGCATAACCCCTGCCCCCCAAATATTGCCATTTTGTTACATTCATTCCATAACTGTACCTGATTGATTGCCAGCGCAGCGGCGCCAGGCATCATAGAGTCATTATCCGGCAAGAGAGCAAAATCATGATACGTGTGGTGCTGGTGGACGACCATGTGGTGGTACGTTCTGGCTTTGCGCAATTACTCAGTCTCGAAGAAGACCTCGACGTCGCAGGCCAGTACAGTAGCGCAGCGGAAGCCTGGCCTGCTTTACTGCGCGACGACGTTAACGTTGCGGTGATGGATATCGCCATGCCGGACGAAAACGGTCTGAGCCTGTTGAAACGCCTGCGGGCACAGAGGCCGCAGTTTCGCGCCATTATTCTCAGTATCTATGACACGCCGACCTTTGTGCAGAGCGCACTGGATGCTGGTGCCAGCGGTTATCTGACCAAACGCTGTGGGCCGGAAGAGTTAGTGCAGGCCGTCCGTTCCGTTGGACTGGGAGGGCATTATCTCTGCGCCGACGCGCTGCGGGCGTTGCGCGGGGGTGAAACGTCATCGACGGTGCTGGAAGTACTTACCCCACGTGAACGGGAAGTGTTTGATTTACTGGTCAAAGGTGACAGCGTTAAGGAAATCGCTTTCAAACTCGATCTCAGCCATAAAACGGTGCATGTCCATCGTGCCAACGTGCTGGGCAAACTGAACTGTCACAGCACCATCGAACTCGTCCACTTCGCCCTCGATCATCAACTGCTGGCAGGACATTAATGTCTCGCAACCTTCGCTACGTCGTCATCTCGCTGTTTATTGTGCTGGCGTGGGGCACCGGCGGGCTGATGCTGTGGACACTCGGTTTTTATCTGACCCATAACGGCCAGCAGGCGGCGCTGTTCCTGCCGCACGGTGTCTATCTGGCGCTGCTGATCCTGCTTTCGCGCCGCTACTGGCCTGCGCTGGTGCTGCCGCCAATGCTGATGCTGCTCTGGCTGCACAGTGAGCAACTGCTTAATGGCTATATTCTGCTGGCCACACCGCTCATTAGCCTGATTCCCGCCAGTCTCGCGCAGTCCTTCTGGTACCGTTTTCCTCTTTACTGGCAGCGACTGACGCTGCTGCTGGCGACAGTAACGGCGGCATCACTGCTCAATACTCTCCTGCTGTCGCCGTTTGTCAAAAGTCCGGCGATGCTGCTCGGTCTGGCGTCATTTACCGGTGGCGTGCTGCTGACGCCCTTCGTCTACTTGATCTTTGAATTTCTGCGCCAACAGCATCGCTACCACCTGCTTGGACTGGACACCAATAACCCGCCGTTGCGTACCTCGCTCATCATCTGGTGTAGTCTGTTTTTTATCATTGGCATTGGCACGCAGATGGTGCTGTCGCCAGAGATTGAACGCCTGTTGTTGATAGTGGTATTTCTGCCCAATGTCGTAATGGCGTGGAAGTTTGGCTGGCAGGGCGGCGTGCTCTCAGGATTGCTGGGCAGCATGATGATCACCATCGCCCGTCAGGTCGGAGTAGGGTTCAGCAACCTGGTTGAACTGGAAATCTTTCTCGCGACGCAGTCCCTGCTCGGCATTGGTCTGGGGATCGCTATCAGCCGTCAGCAGCATCTGGCGCAAAACCTGCACCATTACCGCCAGCGCCTGGAAGCGGAACTGGCGGCGCGACGGGCGCTGGCCGAGAAACTGGTGCATACCGAAGAGGATACGCGCAAGAGCCTGGCGCGCGAACTGCATGACGAGATTGGACAGAATATCACCGCCATTCAGATCCAGTCGCAGTTGGTGAAACGGGCACATGACCCGGCGCAAGCCCAGGCCGCTGCCAGCCAGATCAACGATCTCGCCAGGCGGATCCACCTCTCTACCCGCCAGTTATTGCGCCAGCTTCGCCCGCCCGCGCTGGACGAACTGTCGTTCAAAGAGGCGTTGCTCCATCTACTCAATGAGTTTGCCTTTACAGAGCGCGGCATTCGTTGCCAGTTTGATTATCAGCTCACCACCACGCCCGATAATGAAACGGTGCGCTTTACGCTCTACCGACTGTTACAGGAGTTGCTCAACAACGTCTGTAAACACGCCGAAGCCAGCGAGGTACGGATTGTCCTGCGTCAGCAGGGAGATGTGCTGCATCTGGATGTCACCGACAACGGCGTGGGGATCAGCCCAGACAAAATGGTCGGTTTTGGCATTCAGGGAATGCGCGAGCGGGTCAGCGCCCTCGGCGGTGAACTGGCGCTGGAGTCACGGCACGGTACGCGGGTAAGTGTTAACTTGCCCACAAATTTGCAACAAATTGCCTTCTGACCAGGAAAAAGTCTTAGTCACTCCAGACTTTCTCTCATCCCCTTTTAGTTTCTCTTTCTTATAGTCAGCAAACGGAGACGGCTATGCACGCAGGCGCAGCAACTGAAATCAATCAACGTTACCGCACGCTGCGTCCGCGACTGCTGATGTGCATGGTCATCGGTTACGCCGCGTTTTATCTGACGCGTAAAAGTGTGAACTACGTGTTGCCAGCGCTACAAACCGATCTCGGGTTGGATAAAAGCGACATCGGACTGTTGGGTTCCCTGTTTTATCTGACCTACGGTCTGTCGAAATTTACCGCTGGACTATGGCATGACAGCCACGGACAGCGTGGGTTTATGGGCGTTGGCCTGTTCGCTACCGGTCTGCTGAACGTGGTGTTTGCCTTTGGCGAGTCGCTGACGCTGTTGTTGGCAGTCTGGACACTCAACGGATTTTTTCAGGGCTGGGGATGGCCACCCTGCGCCCGCCTGCTGACCCACTGGTACTCGCGCAATGAGCGAGGCTTCTGGTGGGGCTGTTGGAATATGTCTATCAATATTGGCGGGGCAATTATCCCGCTGATTAGCGCCTTCGCCGCTCACTGGTGGGGCTGGCAGGCCGCGATGCTGATGCCCGGGGTAATCAGCATGGCTCTCGGGATCTGGTTAACGCTGCAACTGAAAGGCACACCTCAGGAAGAGGGGTTACCGTCCGTCGGCCACTGGCGTAACGATCCGCTGGAATTGCGCCAGGAGCAGCAGAGTCCGCCGATGGGACTGTGGCAAATGCTGCGTACCACGATGCTGAAAAACCCGATGATCTGGCTGTTGGGCGTCTCGTATGTGCTGGTCTATCTGATCCGCATTGCGCTCAACGACTGGGGCAACATCTGGCTGACGGAAAGCCACGGCGTTAACCTGCTCAGCGCTAATGCCACGGTGATGCTGTTTGAAGTTGGCGGACTCCTCGGCGCGCTGTTTGCCGGCTGGGGTTCGGACCTGCTGTTTAGCGGTCAGCGGGCACCAATGATTTTGTTGTTTACGCTGGGGTTGATGGTCTCTGTCGCCGCGCTATGGCTGGCACCGGTTCACCATTACGCCCTGCTCGCAGTCTGTTTCTTTACGGTGGGCTTTTTTATCTTTGGCCCACAAATGTTGATTGGCCTGGCGGCGGTGGAATGTGGACACAAAGCGGCGGCAGGATCGATCACCGGTTTTCTCGGCCTGTTTGCCTATCTGGGGGCAGCGCTGGCGGGCTGGCCTCTGTCGCTGGTCATTGAACGCTACGGCTGGTCGGGGATGTTCAGTTTGCTCTCGGTCACCGCAGTACTTATGGGTTTACTGCTGATGCCGCTGCTGATGGCGGGCATCACCACCACTCTCAGTCAAAGGATAAAACAATGAAAATGACCCTTACCTCTACTCTGATTGCCTCCGCGGTTGCGCTGGCGACCTTATCAGGCGCCGCGCACGCCAAAGGTCGTCTGGTGGTCTATTGCAGCGCTACCAACGAAATGTGCGAAGCGGAAACCAAAGCCTTTGGCGAAAAATATGACGTGAAAACGTCGTTTATCCGCAACGGTTCCGGCAGTACGCTGGCGAAGGTCGATGCCGAGAAGAAAAACCCACAGGCTGACGTCTGGTACGGCGGCACGCTGGACCCGCAGTCTCAGGCCGGTGAAATGGATCTGCTGCAACCGTACAAATCCCCGAACCTGGAACAGGTGATGGAGAAATTCCGCGATCCGGCAAAAGTGAAGGGGAACCTTTCATCGGCGGTCTACGTGGGTATCCTCGGTTTCGGCGTTAACACCCAGCGCCTGAAAGAAAAAAATCTGCCCGTGCCGAAATGCTGGAAAGATCTGACCAAACCGGAATACAAAGGTGAAATTCAGATTGCCGATCCGCAAAGCTCCGGCACCGCCTATACCGCGCTGGCGACCTTCGCCCAGTTGTGGGGGGAAGATCAGGCTTTTGATTATCTGAAACAGCTGAACGCTAACGTCTCACAGTACACCAAATCCGGAATTGCCCCGGCGCGCAACGCCGCACGCGGTGAAACGGCCATCGGCATCGGCTTCCTGCACGACTACTCGCTGGAAAAAGAACAGGGCGCGCCGCTGGAGCTGATTTCTCCGTGTGAAGGTACTGGCTATGAGATTGGCGGCGTCAGCATCCTGAAAGGGGCGCGCAACCTCGACAACGCCAAACTGTTTGTCGACTGGGTACTGTCGAAAGAAGCGCAGGAGCTGGCGTGGAAGAAAGGCAAATCCTATCAGATCCTGACCAACACCACCGCCGAAACCTCGCCGAACTCGCTGAAGCTCGATGACCTGAAGCTTATCAACTACGACATGGATAAATACGGCTCAACTGATGTCCGTAAGGCGCTGATCAATAAATGGGTCAGCGAAGTGAAGATGGGTAAATAGGCCCACACGATGACTTCCTGACGTTAAGGTTACGCAGGCCGGGTAAGGCAACGCCGCCGCCCGGCAATCATCGTCACCCTGAATGCCGGATGGCGCTCACGCTTATCCGGCCTGTTCAGGATTGAACAGCGGAAAACGTATGTCACACACACTTGCACTCCATCCCGTGAAAAAGCGGGATGCGATATTCCTTTGGGTCTTACTCGGCTGGCTGGCATTCGTCCTGCTGCCGAGCTGGAGCCTGGATTACGGTCTGCTGGAATCCACGAGCGATGAAATTCTCGAGGCCTACGGCTGGTCACAGTTCAATATCAGCTGGCTATGGTATCTGCTGCCGAGCCTGCTGCTGATTCGCCCGTTCCATGAAGCCCGACGCGAACAGCGCAGCCGCCACTATCTCGACGCAGGCTGGGCGTTCTTATGCATCGCCTTTATCGTCATCAGCGCCACCGTCGAAGGGCGTGGTTTAGGCTATGCCACCATCGTGTTGTTTGTGGCGTTGGGCGCGATCATGACCCTGGCGCTGACCCGCCTCGAATGGCTGGGCGGCGACCGGTTTGTGATCGGTTCCCTGGTCACCATCGTGGCGCTCATCGGCATCTTTATCGTCTGGCCGAGCATCGCCATTTTCATTCCGATGTTCACCAACGACGCGGGGGAGTTCGCACCGCTGGCGTTTATGAATGTGCTGTCACAGGCGCATATTATTCAGGTGATCCTCAACTCCATCGCACTGTCGATTGCCGTGGGCGTCGGCTGTACGTTCTTCGGCCTGGTGCTGGCGATTTATACCACCCGTATCGCCCAACGCAGCGCCGTTATTGGCCGTATCTTCTCAATCCTGCCGATCGTCACGCCGCCATTTGTCGTGGGGCTGGGCGTCACGCTGATGATGGGGCGTTCTGGTTACGTGACCGAATTGATGGTGGAGTGGTTCGGGCTAACCAACACCAACTGGCTGTACGGGTTTACCGGCATCTGGCTGGCGCAGGTGCTGGCGTTTACCCCAATGGCGTTTATGATCCTCGACGGTGCGATCAAAACCATTCACCCGTCGCTGGAAGAAGCGTCATACACCCTGCGCGCCAGTCGCTGGCAGACGTTTAACGGCGTATTTGTCCCGCTGCTGAAACCCGCTCTGGCAAACGCCTTCCTGATTGTCATCGTGCAGTCACTGGCCGACTTCAGTAACCCGCTGGTCCTCGGCGGCAACTTCGATGTACTGGCAACGCAAATTTACTTCTACATCACCGGTTCACAGCTCGATTACCAGGCTGCCAGTACGCTGGGTGCCTTCCTGCTGCTGTTCTCGCTGTTGGTGTTCTGCGTACAGTACATGTGGATTGGCAAGCGCTCTTACGTCACCGTCTCCGGGAAATCATACCGTGGCGACGTGCAGCCGCTACCGGTCACCCTGGTCTGGAGCGTAGTGGCGATCCTGGCGATATGGATTGCCTTTAACGCCCTGCTCTATGGCAGTATTTTCTACGGCAGTTTCACCGTGAACTGGGGCGTGGACTATACCCTGACGCTGGATAACTTTATCAAGCTGTTTGGTCAGGGGATGAGCGACGGCGCATGGCCTTCGCTGCTCGATACCCTGCTGTATGCCGGAATTGCCGCACCGATCACCGCCGCCTTCGGCCTGCTGATCGCCTGGGTCGTGGTGCGCCAGCAGTTCAAAGGCAAAAAGACTATCGAGTTCACCACCATGCTGTGCTTTGCCGTACCGGGCACCGTGGCGGGCGTTTCCTATATTCTCGCCTTTAACAGCGCCCCGGTATACCTCACCGGCACCGCAGCGATTGTCATTATCTCGATGGTAATGCGTAACGTGCCGGTTGGTATTCGCGCCGGGATCGCCGGACTCGGCCAGATCGATAAATCACTGGATGAAGCCTCGCTCAGTCTGCGTGCCGGGAGCTTACGCACCATTACGCACATTCTGCTGCCGCTGCTGCGCCCGGCTATTCTCTCGGCGCTGATCTACAGCTTCGTGCGCGCCATCACTACCGTCAGCGCCATTGTTTTCCTCGTCACGCCGGACACCCGCGTGGCAACGGCCTACATTCTGAACCGTGTGGAAGATGGCGAATACGGCGTGGCGATTGCCTACGGGTCGATTCTGATCGTGGTGATGCTGGCGATTATTTTCATCTTTGACTGGCTGATTGGGGAAGCACGTATCTCCCGGTCTAAAGCCAAAAACCAGGCGTAATGGAGCGCACTATGAGTCAGAAAAATTTCGTTGAACTGCGCAACGTCACCAAACGATTCGGCAGTAACACGGTCATCGACACTATCAATCTCACCATCCCGCAAGGGCAAATGGTGACGCTGCTTGGTCCGTCTGGCTGTGGCAAGACCACCATTTTGCGCCTGGTCGCTGGTCTGGAAAAACCAAGCGAAGGGCAGATTTTTATTGATGGTGAGGACGTCACCCATCGCTCTATTCAGCAGCGTGATATCTGTATGGTGTTCCAGTCGTATGCCCTGTTCCCGCATATGTCGCTGGGAGAAAACGTCGGCTACGGTCTGAAGATGCTGGGCGTGTCCCGCGCTGATGTGAAGGTGCGAGTAAAAGAGGCGCTGGCGATGGTCGATCTGGAAGGATTCGAAGATCGCTATGTGGATCAGATCTCCGGCGGTCAGCAGCAGCGCGTGGCGCTGGCGCGCGCGCTGATCCTCAAACCGAAGGTACTGCTGTTTGACGAACCGCTGAGTAACCTCGACGCCAACCTGCGCCGCAGCATGCGCGATAAGATCCGCGAGCTGCAAAAGCAGTTTGATATCACCTCGCTGTACGTTACCCACGATCAGAGCGAAGCCTTTGCGGTTTCCGACACCGTGCTGGTGATGAACAAGGGGCATATCATGCAGATCGGTTCACCGCAGGATCTCTATCGTCAGCCTGCGTCCCGCTTTATGGCCAGCTTCATGGGCGATGCAAACCTGTTCCCGGCGACCTTCAGCGAGGCATCGGTTGATATCTTTGGCTATCGCCTGCCGCGTCCGGACCATTTTGTCGCTTCTGGCTCGGGTACTGTCGGTGTGCGTCCGGAAGCCATCACCTTAAGTGACCATGGCGAAGAGAGTCAGCGATGTGTGATTCGTCATGTGGCCTATATGGGGCCGCAGTATGAGGTTACGGTAGAGTGGCACGGACAGGAAATCCTGTTACAGGTCAACGCCACTCGTCTGCAGCCGGATATTGGCGAGCAGTATTTCCTCGAAATTCACCCATACGGCATGTTTGTGCTGGCGGACGCGGGGTAGGTTTTCGTTGTTTTGTAGCATCGTAGGCCGGATAAGGCATTTATGCCGTCATCCGGCAATTACTGAAACTCAGTCATGCCATGCCAAATGGCGCTGCGCTTATCAGGCCTATGGTGACCCCGTCACCCCTGTACCAGCCGCAACTGTCCGCGTGGCGCACTTAATCGCGGGGATGGATTAACAATAAGGAAAAGAATGGGTCGCCAGCTCATAACGCCTCCCGTTCAGGACGTTATCTATACTCTGGCAATGGCAAAGCTGCCCGACACTAAGACGAAAGTGGGAATGCTGCGCGAGTGATCATTCAACAGAATGACAGCCGGGAAGGTATTCGCAAATTTCAGCGAATATTTACCACGCAATGTGGCACTAAGCGTTAAAACATCATCCCGGCGGAGAAGCCGGGATGACAGGAAGCACATCGTGATGACTAGAACTGGTATTTTATCCCCAATACGCCGCTCGTGTCGTGAAAGCCGTTATTCCCCATTTGTTGCGCCACGTTGCCCCAAACGCTCAGATCCCGGGTCAACCGCCCCTCGACGCCCACTTTCACCTCACCGACGTTTCGACTTCCTTGCAGGGAGGTACTCGTGTCATTCATCCTGACGCCGTACTGCTTCGTGTTGTGTATCCAGTTCGCCTCGATAAAGGGTTCAAACTCGCGTACGGTTCCTTTTTCCGTGGCGCTTTTGCCATTGACGTAAAGGCGCATACCCAGACGGGTCTGAATATTATTGTCACCCTGGCCCTGAACCCGCGTGCCGTTTTTCTCCGTATGGTCGTTAGCCTTCACCCCCATCCAGGTGACCTGTGCCTGTGGGCGAAGATAGACGTTACCTTCCATGTCGCCAGCCGTGGTGAATGACCCCATATGGAAAGCGTATCCCGACTCCAGCGACGCCGTCAGCCCCTTGCTTTTGTAGCTCTCCTGAGCAATCTCATCACCTTTAACCGTATTGTCAAACCAGTTATAGAGCACCCAGGAATCGACATACAGGCCGGTTTTATCGACGGCGTTCTGATACCAGGTTCCGTACAAACCGGCGCTGTAGCCGCTCACCTCGCCACGAGAACCGTAGCCTGACAATCTGTTATGGATGTCGTTATCCTGCTTACCATAGCCCGCCATTGCGCCCAACTGATAGCTATCCGTACCGTTCGCGCTGCCCTGGATCAGCGAGCCGCCGACCTGCACGACAACGCGGTTAGATGAAGCGGTGTTCTGATCGTCAGACATCCGGCTCTTATTGCGCCCGCCCGAGGTACGTAGCCACATGCTGGTCATGTGACGTTCCCCTGTGACAGGGTCGGTATACCAGGATCCTCCCTGACGGTCCTGCAATCGGGTGTTAAACAGCGTATTCGCTGCCGCCAGGTTGCTGGCGTAGCTCCCTCCCTCAGGGCGATAGATATTGACCGCGTCAGAGGAATCGCCTGGTGCTGGTCGATCGTTATCGACAACATCAGAGGAATCGTCAGGATCTGGGCTGTCCGTCAGACTGGTTAAATACCAGTTATTACTGTCACTACCGGAAGCCGTTCCCTGCTTCACGTGATATTCATAACTGCCCGCCACGATGCGACCACGTTGTACAAAGGCCTCAGCCGTAGAACTACCGGTTTCAATGATTTTAATCCCTTCATGCAGCAAGGCCCCTGAACCATTCTCGTTGCTAACCTGCACGTAGGTTGTGCCGGTTGCGTTGCCGGTAATCACCAGTTTGTCCGTCAGGCTGCTGTCGCCGCCGAGAACGGTGCCCAGCGAAAGGCTACCGCCGTTACCCGCATAGTCGCCATCGATAGTCAGCGTATTCCCGGCGCTGGTAGCGCTGTTGTTGAGAATAATATTGCCGCTGTTCGTGACATTGCCAGTCAGCATGACGCTGAGAGGGGAAGACGGTGGCACACCATAATCATCAATCAGCAGGGTTCCACGGTTATCCAACGCGTTGACGATCTGGCTGTTGCCGTTAAGGTTAAGCGTCCCTTCCTCGCCGACGGTTACGCCAGAGGTATTGGCGAATGCATTCGGCGTCGTCGTCTTCAGCATGCCTTCGCTGACATAGGTCGACCCGGTATAAGTATTTTCCGCTGACAGTATCAGCGTACCGTCTCCCGCTTTGGTCAGACTTTTACCGTCCCAGGCCGGGTTGACGTGCGCCGTATTGTCAGCCAGCGCGACGCCAAGATCGAAGGTTCTGCCCTCATCCAGCGTGAACGTCCCGTGCGCGTCGGCGTCCAGACCGTTCCAGTACAGGGAGTATTGAATAATCCGGGAGCCTGCGTTGATATAGGCAAAGTCCGGCTGGTTCATGCCCGCGACGAGGGCATTACTGTAAGAAAACGCGCCCGTAATACCGTTGGTGGTTTCAACCAGCAGAATGTCGTGCATATCCCAGCGAGTGATACTGGCATTAAGCGATGCGTTATCACCAACCGAGAGAGACGCCGCCTTGAGGCTGACGCCTTCGCCAAGGGTGAGCGACGCCCCTTCGGCAAACGACGCGTTACCGGAAAATTCAATGGGGCGTTCCGTCAGCGTCACGCTGGCCGCCTGACCCACGGTCAGATTACCGTTGATGGCTCTGTTTGCCGCGTCATTGTTGACGATCTGCAACGTTGTCGCGCTGTCGCTCGCACCGTCTGCAAGCCTGACATCGCCGGTGATAGTTGAGCCGGTATTCAGCGTCAGCAGATTGCTGCCGCCGGTAAGACTGAGAGCCGCCCCCGCTTCGCCACCGCTCCTGTAGGGTGCACCTCCGGTGATAGCGCTGTTATTGATTATCGCCAGATTGCTGCCGGATATCGCTGCGCCACCTGCACCGTTAGCGCCGCCGTTGCTGCCGTAACTGCCTCTGCCCCCGACGACAGAACCGCTGTTGTTAATCCTCAGACTGTCACCGAATATTCCGATGCCGCCGTTGCCGCCGTCACTGGTGTTAGTATTCTCTCTGCTGCCGCTGTAATTGCCTTCTCCGCCAGTGATGGTGCCACCAGCCAGATTACTGATGGTCAGATTGCGACCGGATATAGCCGCACCGCCGTCTGCGCCGTCCGGGCTTGTCGTATCGCCGCCGGCAAACCCCCCTTCACCACCGGTAATGGAGCCGCCGTTGGTGATGGTCAGATTATCGCCAAGTATTCCCGTGCCGCCTGCGGTAGGCATTCCGGCGCCACCTGCATCGTCCAGGCCGCCATAGCCGCCTTCACCGCCGATCACTGAAGCACCCGCTAAATTATGAATGGTCATATCGCTACCGGATATTCCAGCACCCGCATTGCCGGCATCTTCTCCATAGCCAAATCCCCCTTCGCCACCGACGATGGATCCGCCATTGGTTATGGTCAGAGCGGAACCTGATATAGCATCGCCCCCTAATCGTCTGGAATTGCCTCGACCACCCGTAATTGATCCACGGGCAAGATTGTCGATGACCATATTACTGCCGGTAATTCCGGCACCGGCATTGCCACCTTCAACCCCATCATAACCATATCCCCCTCCGCCGCCGAGAATAGCGCCGCTGTTGGTGATGGTCAGCGCGGAACCCGATATGGCATCGCCTCCCTTGCCACTGGAATCACCGTCACCACCGGTAATACGGTAAGTATTAATGATCGTCAGATCGGTACCTGATATGCCAGCGCCGCCAATACCGCTCGTCCCGCTGTAGTCATCATAGCCGTAACTGCCATCGCCTCCGGTAATCGCACCATCGTTGGTTATCATGAGACGGTTACCAGAGATACCCGCACCGCTAGCGGAACGTCTATCCCCTTCGCCACCGGTGATGGAGCCGGTACGAGAATTGGTTATCGACAGGTCCGTACCCGATATTCCCACACCACCTGTGCCACTGCCACTAACGCTATAGCTACCCTCTCCACCAATAATCTTTCCGCTGTTGCTGATGGTTACACTATTACCGGACATTCCGTCGCCGCCATCGCCGCCCGCGTAGCCATTACCGCCGGTTATCGTGGTGCCACTACCGACGCTTACGCTGTTATCCGCCGCGGTAGTTTCCGGGTTCGGCGATAAGACATACCCGGCTCCGGCACCTTCACTGCCGCCATTAACCCCGTGAGTCCCAGTGTTGGATTGCGCCGCATAAGGAAATGAACCATCGACATGAATCGTGGCGCTTGTTGCCGGTCCGGAGGATATGAAGATCGATGCGATCAATAACGCTATCTGGTTTCTGCGAAAATGTTGCATTAATAACTCCCTTGCTAATTTTCACAAAATTAAGTTAATTTCTCACTGTTGTTAAATTAGTAAACAAAGTAGAAAAAAACAGGAAACAAAAAATTAGCAATAAAAATTAAATTAAATTCAAAGGAAAATAAAGATTGTATTGGAAGCTATCAAATCCATATCGAAGAGTAAACGCGGTAAATTATTTAAAAAATGATCTTAAATTATTTTCTACCTAACCATTTCACAATATTAAATCAATAAAAACAACAGGATAAATTAAAACCTTACAAGAACTCATTTAATATGATCATGACTATTAAAAAAAACACCCACGTTAATTTATGACAAAAACAAGACGTTACCTCCCTTGTCAACGATATAACCCCGTCAACGTTTAAATCCTTTTATGCTTTTTTATTTCATCTTAACCCCGTTAAATAAGACAGGATATTTAGAAAAGACGTTCATATTTTTATTATCATGTTCGTAAAGGCTTCTCAATTATGCTTCTGACTGAGGATATAACATCTCCTGGCTATCGCGCGGTGAATATCGCTGCGACGCCACGGAAAAGCCGCATAGCACTTCTGTTTCACTGTTGGGGTTCACCCTGTTGGCCCAATCCCATCGTTATTCGCCCATTTGCCCATATGCAGTTTCTGGTCAACACTCCAGGATAACGCCACTGGCCCCTCACGTGGAGTATCACCATGAACATCACCCATATTCGCAACGCCACCCAGTTGATTACCTTTGGGGGGACAACCTTTCTCGTCGATCCGATGCTTGCCCCGAAAGATGCGTACCCCGGTTTTCCCGGTACGGCGCGGGCGGGGCTCCGTAATCCAACGGTTGAACTCCCTTGCGATCTCAATACCCTGTTGCAGGCCGATGCGCTGATCGTCACCCATCTCCATGCGGACCACTGGGACGACATCGCCGCAAAGGTCGTGCCGAAAGAGAAGCCGATTTACGTACAGAACGAACAGGATGCGCAAACCCTGCGGACGCAGGGTTTTAGCCGACTCACGGTGCTGACGGACAATACCCGGCTGGGCGAGATCACGTTGCGTAAAACGGGCGGCCAGCATGGATCCGACCGGCTGTACGCCATTCCCGCCATGGCTGAGCGAATGGGTGATGCCTGCGGGATTGTGTTCCAGCACCCACAAGAAAAAACGCTGTATCTGGTCGGCGATACTATCTGGCGCGATGAGGTCGAAGCCAACATGGTCACATTCCAGCCTGATGTGGTGATACTGAACGCCGGGTTTGCGCACGTGATCGGTTTTGGTGCCATCATCATGGGGGCTGAAGATGTGCTGAAAACCCACTTCGTTCTGCCTGATGCGCAGATTGTGGCGATTCACATGGAAGCGATAAACCACTGCCTGCTGACGCGTACCGCGCTCAGAGAATACGCCCGCGATAACCAGATTGCAGAATATGTCCAGGTACCGGAAGATGGGGAAACCCTGACGTTCTAACCCCAGCCGAGGAAACGTATGCGCCACGTCACCGTCGCGATCATCGCCGCTGAAGATTTCAGTCCGTTTCACTTCTCGGTGCCATGCATCATGTTCAGTGAAAAAGCGGCGGCAAAAAAACGTTTTGAGGTTCAGGTTTGCGCTGAAACCCCCGGTGTTGTTACCTCCCGGGAGGGCTTTTCCGTCACCGCCCCTCAGGGACTGGCGGCGGTGACCGTTGCCGATATTGTGATTGTCCCCTGGTGGGGAACGCCCTCGCTTCGCCCGCCGCAGTCGCTGCTCGATGCGCTGGTTCAGGCCCGACAAAACGGCGCGCAGGTGGTCGGGCTGTGCCTGGGCGCGTTTGTCCTCGGTTATGCCGGACTGCTGGACGGCAGGCGCGCCGCCACCCACTGGGAGTTTGAAGCCGATTTTCAGGCGCGTTTTCCCGACGCGCACCTGGATATCAACGCCCTGTACGTCGACGATGACGGTATCATCACCTCGGCAGGCACCGCCGCCGCGCTCGACTGCTGTCTGTATCTCATCCGCCAACGGTTTGGCAGCACGGTAGCGAATCAGATTGCGCGCCGGATGATTGTGCCGCCGCATCGCGAGGGCGGTCAGGCGCAGTTTATTGCTCAACCGGTGGCGAAAAATACGCAGGATCAACGGATTAACCGCCTGCTGGACTATCTGCGCCAGCATAGCCATGAACAGCACGACCTGGATTCGCTGGCGAAAAAGGTGATGATGAGTCGCCGCTCCCTGAGCCGTCACTTTATGCAAGCAACCGGCTCAGGCGTCGCCCAATGGTTGATCAATGAACGCCTGCGCCGCAGCCAGGAACTGCTGGAATGCACCTCCCTTCCCGTCGAGCGTATCGCCGGGGAGGTCGGTTTTCTGTCCCCGGTGACCTGGCGTCAACATTTTAAGTCCCGCTTCGGCGTCAGCCCGGCTGAATGGCGAAAAACCTTTCGCGGCGTTATGAACGCAAATTCTGAGTGAGTGACTTCACTCATTCCTCTTTCTCATCTTTACAGGCTTTCACTGCGCACCGTATCTTCAGCAACCTGCGAACGAACAATATGCTTAACAGGATACCGCCATGCCTCTGAATACGGACTCCCTCGCCGCCGTACTGGCTCGCCGCGACTGGGAAAATCCCGGCGTCACACAACTTAACCGTCTGGAGGCGCATCCTCCTTTTGCCAGTTGGCGCGATGCCGCAGAGGCACGTGATAACCATCCCTCATCCAGTGTTCGCAGCCTCAACGGCGCATGGAAGTTCAACTGGTTCGCTTCGCCGGAAGCGGTGCCGGAAAGTTGGCGACAGCGCGATCTGGATAACGCCGATACGATCGCGGTGCCATCAAACTGGCAGATGCACGGCTATGACGCACCCATTTATACCAACGTGACCTATCCGATCCCGGTGAATCCGCCGTATGTGCCGCATGAAAACGCGACGGGATGTTATTCGCTCACATTCACTATCAGCGAAGCCGAACGTCGCAATGGGCAGACGCGAATTATCTTTGATGGCGTAAATTCCGCTTTTCATCTCTGGTGCAACGGGCGATGGGTGGGCTATGGTCAGGACAGCCGCCTGCCGTCTGAATTTGATCTCAGCGAGTTTCTGGTCAGCGGTGAGAACCGTCTGGCAGTGATGGTGCTGCGCTGGAGCGATGGCAGCTATCTGGAAGATCAGGATATGTGGCGGATGAGCGGTATCTTCCGCGATGTCTCGCTGTTAAACAAACCCGCCACCCAAATCAGCGATCTACGTATCACCACCCACCTTAACGAGGATTTCAGCCGGGCAATATTTACAGCCGACGTCAGAATGCGCGGTGAGTGGCATGACAGTCTGCGTGTGACCGTTCAACTGTGGGATGGCGACGTGCTGACGGACGAAAGCACCGCGCCTTTTGGCAGTGAAATTATTGATGAGCGCGGTGCGTACGGCGATCGCACGACTCTGCGTCTGAATGTCGACCATCCTTCACTGTGGAGCGCCGAAACGCCGTATCTTTATCGCGCGGTCGTACAGCTACATACCGCTGACGGCATACTTATTGAAGCTGAGGCCTGCGATGTCGGCTTCCGCCAGGTGAGCATTGAAAACGGACTGCTGTTGTTGAACGGTAAGCCCCTGCTGATTCGCGGCACCAACCGTCATGAACATCATCCTGAAAACGGTCAGGTGATGGATGAAGAGACGATGGTGCAGGACATCATTCTGATGAAACAGAATAACTTTAACGCCGTGCGCTGCTCCCATTATCCGAACCACCCACGCTGGTACACGCTCTGCGATCGCTATGGTCTGTATGTGGTGGATGAGGCCAACATCGAAACCCACGGCATGGTGCCGATGAATCGCCTGAGCGACGACCCGACCTGGCTGCCCGCCATGAGTCAGCGCGTGACGCGCATGGTACAGCGCGATCGCAATCATCCCAGCATTATCATCTGGTCGCTGGGGAATGAATCGGGACACGGCACTAATCATGATGCGCTGTATCGCTGGCTGAAATCAGAAGATCCTTCTCGCCCGGTGCAATATGAAGGCGGCGGCGCGGACACGGCGGCGACGGATATCATTTGCCCCATGTATGCCCGTGTCGATCAGGATCAGCCGTTCCCGGCCGTACCGAAGTGGTCAATCAAAAAATGGCTGTCGCTGCCCGGCGAACAGCGCCCGCTCATCTTGTGCGAATACGCCCACGCAATGGGTAACAGCCTCGGGGGATTCGCCAAATACTGGCAGGCGTTCCGCCAGTACCCGCGTTTGCAGGGCGGCTTCGTCTGGGATTGGGTCGATCAGTCGCTGATTAAATACGATGACAAAGGCAACCCCTGGTCGGCGTACGGCGGCGACTTCGGCGACACGCCAAACGATCGCCAGTTCTGTATGAACGGACTGGTGTTTGCCGATCGCACGCCGCATCCCTCCCTGTATGAAGCGAAACATGCACAGCAGTTTTTCCAGTTCACGCTGCTGCCTGGCGCGCAACGTCAGATTGAGATCAGCAGCGAATACCTGTTCCGCTATAGCGATAACGAGATCCTGCGCTGGACCCTCGCGCTGGAAGGTAACCCGATTGCCACCGGGGAGGTCACGCTTGATATCGCCCCACAGGGTCGTCAGCTCATCACCCTGCCGGACATTGCACAACCTGACGCGGCGGGCCAGATCTGGCTAACGGTGCGCGTGGAGCAACCGCAGGCAACCGCCTGGTCGCCCGCCGGCCATGTCAGCGCCTGGCAACAGTGGCCGCTGGAAGAAAAACTGAGCGTTATCCGCCCACCGCAAGCCCGTACTGCGCCGCAACTCAGCGTCACTGACGCAACCTTTCGCGTAGCACTTCGCTCGACACGTTGGGAATTTTGCCGCCAACTGGGCACCTTAACGCAATACTGGATTGACGATGAAGCCCAGCTACTGTCGCCGCTGATCGATCGGTTCACCCGTGCGCCACTGGATAACGATATTGGCATCAGTGAGGCGAGCCGCATCGATCCCAATGCCTGGGTCGAGCGCTGGAAAGCCGCCGGACATTATCAGCTCCAGGCGAAACTGTTGCAGTGCGATGCTGACGCCCTTGCCGACGCGGTGCAGATCGCCACCGCTCACGCCTGGCAGTATCAGGGCGAAACCTTGTTTATCAGCCGTAAAACCTGGCGTATCGACGGCCACGGCGAAATGCAGATCGCCGTTGATGTCGATGTCGCCAGCGGTACGCCGCATCCGGCACGCATCGGCCTGACCTGCCAACTGGCGCAGGTTGCAGAACGGGTGAACTGGCTGGGACTTGGTCCACATGAAAACTACCCGGATCGCCTGTCCGCCGCCTGTTTTGACCGCTGGGATTTGTCACTGGATGAGATGTATACGCCGTATGTCTTCCCGAGCGAAAACGGTCTGCGCTGTGGTACGCGGGAACTGAAGTACGGGGCGCACGTCTGGCGTGGCGACTTCCAGTTCAACATCAGTCGCTACAGCCAGAAGCAGTTGATGGAAACCAGCCATCGCCATCTGCTACAACCGGAAGCCGGCACCTGGCTGAATATTGATGGTTTCCATATGGGCGTCGGCGGTGATGACTCCTGGAGCCCTTCTGTGTCTCCAGAATATCAGTTGAGCGCCGGGCGTTATCATTACCAGGTGAAGTGGGGTTAGAGCGCAGTTTAAGTGCCTGATGTCGCTACACTTATCAGGCCTACGGGCTGGTTTTGTAGGCCGGATAAGGCGTTTTCGCCGCCATCCGGCACCCAGATTACTCCTCCATTGCCTGACGGATTTGCTGTAGCGCCGCCGGATCGTCAAGGGTAGTGAGATCGCCCGGATCGCGCCCCTCGCAAATCGCCTGGATCGTGCGGCGGAGCATTTTGCCGGATCGGGTCTTCGGCAGTTGCGAGACAAACCAGACATGGGCAGGACGACCAAAATTGCCGATCTGACTGTCCACCAGCGCCATGATCGCCTTCTCTTCCGAATGCGCCACATCCGGATCCTCGAGGCTATCACTCTGTTTAGGAATGACAAATGCCACCGCCACCTGCCCTTTCAGCGCATCTTTCACCCCCACCACCGCCACTTCCGCCACGTTCGGATAGCTCGAGATACTCTCCTCGATTTCACGCGTGCCCAGCCGATGCCCGGCCACATTGATCACATCATCCGTACGTCCGAGGATGAAGTAGTAGCCGTCGGCGTCGCGAATCCCCCAGTCAAACGTGGCATATACCTGACGATTGAACAGCGACCAGTAGGTATTCACAAACCGTGCGTCATCGCCCCAGATAGTCTGAATACAGCCGGGCGGCAGCGGCCCTTCGATCACCACCATCCCCTTCTCGTTGGCGCCGCAGGGTTCGCCGGTTACCTCGTTGAGCAACTGCACATTATAGCCGTACATTGGTACGCCGGGGCTGCCGAGGCAAGATGGCCGGTCATCCAGCGCCCGGGCCAGCGCCATGATTGGCCAGCCGGATTCAGTCTGCCAGTAGTTGTCGACCACCGGCACACCCAGCGTTTCGGTCACCCAACTTGCGGTCGGTTCATCCAGCGGTTCACCCGCAAGATAGAGTACCTCCAGCGAAGAGAGGTCGTGATTACGGATCTGCGCGGTCGGAAACTTCTTCAGTACGCGAATGGCGGTCGGTGCCGAGAACATCCGGTTAACCTGATATTTCTCAACGATTTTCCACCATACGCCACAGTCCGGATACGTCGGCAGCCCTTCATACACAATCGTTGCCATCCCCGCTAACAGCGGCGCATAAACGATGTAGGAGTGCCCCACAACCCAACCGATATCCGACGCGCAAAAGAACACGCCGCCCGCTTTGCCGCCAAAAATGGTGTCCATTGAGGTCGCCAGCGCCACGGCATAGCCACCGACGTCCCGCTGCACGCCTTTGGGTTTGCCGGTGGTGCCAGAGGTATAGAGAATACAGGAGGTTTCGTTGGACTCCAGCCACGTCACCGGCACCCGGGCGCCGAGATGCTGCTGACGCAGAGTGGCAAAATCGAGATCGCGACCGGCAACGCGCGCCATTTTCGCCAGCCCGCGATCCACTAATAGCACCTGCTTCGGCTGATGCTGCGCCTGATCGATCGCATCATCGAGCAGTTTTTTGTAGGGCAGCACTTTACCGCCTCGCGCCCCCGCATCGGCGGAGACAATCAGCACCGGTTTCGCATCATCGATCCGCGCCGCCACGCTGTGCGAAGCAAAACCGCCGAACACCACCGAATGGATCGCGCCAATCCGGGCGCAGGCCAGCAGCGTGATATGCGCCTCGGCAATCATCGGCATGTATACCAGTACCCGATCGCCGCGCTGCACGCCGAGCGATTGCAGCATCGACGCCACCACGTTCACTTCGTCATATAACTGACTGAAGGTAAAGGTGCGTTCCTCTTCGGTCTCGGATGAGATGGCGATCAGCGCCAGCGCATCCGGTTGTCTGTCCAGCCAGCGGTCAACAGCGTTATGACACAGATTGGTGGTACCGTCGCAAAACCAGCGGGCAAACGGCGGATTGCTGTGATCCAGCGTCCGGGTAAACGGCTGCTGCCAGTCGATGCGCCGGGCCTGCTCGGCCCAGAATGATTCGGGTTGCGTAACAGAACGCTGATAAAATTCGCTAAAAGACATAACGCTCTCCTGTTGAACTTACGCCTGATGAGGGTTCTAGATGACATAAAGGTCCATGTATTCATTGACCGGCATCTGCTCCAGGCGAGTTCTGTCCAGGGAGACATCCAGGATGCGCTGCTGTTGGCGGGTTGGGAACTGCCGCGCCAGGTTAATTTTGAATTTTTCGATAAGTTTAGGGATCCCGTCGGACCGGCGACGGGCGTGACCAATCGGGTACTCCACCGCCACCTCATCAAAACGCGAACCGTCGGTAAATTCGAGAGTAATGGCATTGGCGATAGCGCGTTTTTCCGGGTCGTGATAGTCCGCGGTAAACGCCGGATCTTCAACGCAGCGAATCTTCGCGCGCAGGGAATCAATACGTTTGTCCTGCGCCACATTGTCCTCATAGTCTGCCGCCGTTAAGCGTCCGAACAGCAGTGGGACAGCCACCATGTACTGAATACAGTGGTCGCGGTCGGCGGGGTTATTCAGCGGCCCCTGCTTGTCGATGATGCGAATGCAGGCTTCGTGCGTACGAATGGTCACCTTCTCGATATCCGCGGCGCACTTACCTGCCGCCTGCATCTGTGCGTACAGGGCCATTGCCGCTTCGACCGCCGTCTGAGAGTGGAACTCCGCCGGGAAAGAGATTTTGAACAGCACGTTTTCCATCACGTAGGAGCCGTACGGACGCTGGAAGCGGAACGACTCTCCTTTGAACGAGACATCATAAAAGCCCCAGGTTTTCGCCGTCAGCGCCGACGGATAGCCCATCTCACCGGTTTTCGCCATCAGCGCCAGACGCACGGCGCGCGAGGTCGCATCACCTGCCGCCCAGGATTTACGCGTGCCGGTATTCGGCGCATGGCGATAGGTGCGCAGCGACTGCCCATCGACCCACGCCAGCGAGACCGCGTTGAGGATCTCATCACGCGTCAGTCCCAGCAGTTCGGCGACCACGGCGGTGGAGGCCACTTTGACCAACAGAACGTGATCGAGACCGACGCGGTTAAACGCATTTTCCAGCGCGATACAGCCCTGAATCTCGTGAGCCTTAATCATCCCGGTCAACACCTGTTTCATCGTCAACGGCGCTTTACCCGCCGCGACCGCATTGCGCGACAACCAGTCAGCGGTTGCCAGGATCCCGCCGAGGTTATCGGAAGGATGGCCCCATTCCGCCGCCAGCCAGGTGTCATTGAAGTCGAGCCAACGGATCATCGCGCCGATGTTAAAAGCGGCCTGCACCGGGTCGAGCTGAAACTGGGTACCCGGCACACGCACGCCATTGGGCACAACGGTTCCCGGAACAATCGGCCCCATCAGCTTTTTACAGGCCGGATACTCCAGCGCTTCCAGACCGCAACCCAGCGTATCGAGCAGACAGTAGTGCGCAGTGTCATATGCCACCTTCGAGGCGATCTCGTAATTCATTACGTAGTCAACGATATCAACGATTTCACGATCGAATTCCGGGCGAACATTTAAAATTTGAGCAGACATAAGGTACGTTTCCTGTTTTTTATCTTTCGAGGTAATGAATTACTGGCGCCGATCAATCGGCACAAAGACACGATCTTCCGGCCCGGTGTAATTGGCAGACGGACGGATGATTTTGTTGTCCTGACGCTGCTCGATGATGTGCGCCGCCCAACCGGTGACGCGGGCGATAACAAACAGCGGGGTAAACATTTCGGTGGGAACGCCCATCATGTTGTAGGAGACCGCCGAGAACCAGTCGAGATTCGGGAACATCTTTTTCGTTTCCCACATCACCGCTTCAAGTCGGTCAGCGATGTTGTACATCTTTAGCGACCCGCCTTCTTCGGAAAGCTGCTTCGCCACCTTCTTGATCACCTGATGACGTGGATCGGCAAGGGTATAAACCGGATGGCCGAAACCAATCACCACCTCTTTGTTTTCCACGCGTTTACGGATATCGGCCTCGGCTTCGTCCGGCGTTTCATAGCGCTGTTGAATCTCCAGAGATACTTCGTTCGCGCCGCCATGTTTCGGGCCACGTAGTGCGCCAATCGCGCCGATAATTGCCGAATAGACGTCGGAGCCAGTCCCGGCAATCACCCGGCTGGTAAAGGTGGACGCATTGAACTCGTGCTCGGCATACAGCACCAGCGAGATGTGCATCGCTTTTTCCCAGCTCTGCGACGGCTTTTCGCCGTGCAGCAGATGCAGGAAATGGCCGCCGATAGAGTCGTCATCGGTTTCCGGCTGGATACGCTCGCCGTTGTGGCTGTAGTGATACCAGTAAAGAAGAATGGAACTGAGCGAGGCCAGTAGCTTGTCGGCGATATCGCGCGCCCCGGAAACGGTATGTCCCTCTTTTTCCGGCAGCGTACAGCCGAGCGCCGATACGCCGGTACGCATGACGTCCATCGGATGCGACGCCGCCGGCAACGCTTCCAGCACGGTACGGACATTGGCCGGCAATCCGCGCAGCGCTTTGAGTTTGATTTTGTATGCCTGAAGTTCATCGCGGGTTGGCAGCTTGCCGTGAATCAACAAATGCGCCACTTCTTCAAACTCGCACTGCTGGGCGAGATCGAGAATATCGTAGCCACGATAGTGGAGATCGTTACCGCTTTTACCGACGGTGCACAGCGCGGTGTTACCCGCCGGGACGCCGGACAGCGCGACGGATTTCTTAGGTTTAATGACATGGGTATTATTTTGCAGGATCGTAGTGTCGCTCATGTTGTCCTCGTCATTATTATCATGTGTAGGGTATTGAGGGTTTTCGTCCAGGCCGGATAAACGCAGTGCCATCCGGCATTGCCTGATGGCGGCTACGCCTTATCAGGCCTACTTTTTGGTATACAACGCATCCAGCTTCTCTTCGTACTGGTAGTAATTGATGCTTTCGTACAGTTCGTTGCGGGTCTGCATGATGTCGATGACGCTTTTTTGCGTCCCTTCCTGGCGCAGCACGTTGTAGACCTTTTCCGCAGCCCGGTTCATGGCGCGGAATGCCGAGAGCGGATAGAGCGCCATCGCCACATTAGCGCTGCGCAGTTCGTCGATCGTGAACAGCGGCGTGGCGCCAAATTCGGTGATATTGGCGAGAACAGGAACCTGAACCGCATCGGCAAACTGGCGGTACATCGAAAGCTCCGTGATCGCTTCCGGGAACAGCATGTCGGCGCCCGCGTCGACATAGGCCTGCGCACGATCGATCGCCGCCTCTAAACCTTCCACCGCCAGGGCATCGGTACGCGCCATGATCACAAAGTTGGGATCGGTACGGGCATCCACCGCCGCACGAATGCGATCGACCATTTCTTCTTTTGAAACGATCGCTTTATTCGGACGATGCCCGCAGCGCTTGGCACCAATCTGATCTTCGATATGTAGCGCCGCCGCCCCGGCTTTGATCATCGACTTCACGGTGCGCGCGACGTTAAACGCCGAAGAGCCAAAGCCGATATCGGCATCCACCAGCAGCGGCAGCGGACACACGTCGGTGATACGGCGAATGTCTGTCAGCACATCATCCAGCGTGGAGATCCCCAGATCCGGCAGTCCCAGCGAACCTGCCGCAACGCCGCCGCCAGAGAGGTAAATCGCCTGATACCCGGCACGCTGAGCCAGCAACGCATGGTTGGCGTTGATGGTGCCGACAATTTGTAAGGGGTTTTCTTTCGTGAGGGCAGTGCGAAACGCCTGACCCGGAGAATCCAGAGACATAGTCCATCCTCGTGTTATCAACTTGTTACTTACCGTTGATTCACATAAAGCAAGGGCTATGCCAAAGGCTGATGACTACAGATTATTTTAAAAAAATACTATGTATAACAATAATATAAGATAAACCCCGCCGCACGGAGCGAAAAAAAGCGTGTCAGCTAACGTTTCACGAAACGCGTGCTGCTGTTTCATTGCAACAATTATGAAACAAGACTACACCCAATACTCTGTCCTTTTAATTTGGGTTGGCTATGGCGACGACAAATCTTCCCCCACGGGTGAATGATGACAAACCGGTTATCTGGACGGTCTCGGTGACGCGACTGTTCGATCTGTTTCGCGACATCAGCCTTGAGTTCGATCATCTGGCGACCATCACCCCAATCCAGCTCGGTTTTGAAAAGGCGGTCACCTATATTCGCAAAAAGCTGGCGACTGAACGCTGTGATGCGATCATCGCCGCCGGATCCAACGGCGCGTATCTGAAAAGCCGTTTGTCGATTCCGGTGATCCTGATCAAACCCAGCGGTTTTGACGTCCTGCAGGCGCTGGCAAAGGCCGGAAAACTAACCGCTTCCATTGGCGTGGTGACCTACCAGGAGACACTGCCGGCGCTAATGGCCTTCCAGAAAACCTTTAGTCTGCAACTGGAACAGCGCAGCTATATCACCGAAGAAGATGCGCGTGGGCAGATCAGCGAACTGAAAGCTAACGGTGTTGAGGCGGTGGTCGGCGCGGGGCTGATCACCGATCTGGCGGAAGAGGCCGGTATGACCGGTATCTTTATCTATTCCGCCGCCACGGTACGCCAGGCCTTCAGCGATGCGCTGGACATGACTCGCCACACCCAGCGCCGTCCCGGTCATTATGCCTCCGATCAGGCGCTGCGTACCCGCTATGAACTGGGAGATATTCGCGGCGAGTCCGCGCAGATGGAACAAGTGCGCCATACCATTATGCTTTATGCCCGCTCGCCAGCCTCTGTCCTGATTCAGGGGGAAACCGGCACCGGGAAGGAGCTGGCGGCCCAGGCCATTCACCGGGAGTTTTGTACGCGTGCAGGCACGCGTGGAGACAAGTCGCCCCATCCGTTCGTCGCAGTCAACTGTGGCGCGATTACTGAATCATTACTTGAAGCGGAGTTGTTCGGCTATGAGGAGGGGGCCTTCACCGGGTCACGACGCGGTGGGCGTGCCGGGCTGTTTGAAATCGCCCACGGAGGGACGCTATTTCTCGATGAGATCGGTGAAATGCCGCTGCCGCTGCAAACCCGACTACTGCGCGTACTGGAAGAAAAAGAGGTCACTCGGGTAGGTGGACATCACCCCATTCCGGTGACGGTGCGGGTGATCAGCGCCACCCACTGTAATCTGGAAGAGGAGATGAAACGGGGACTGTTTCGTCGCGATCTGTTTTATCGTCTGAGTATTTTACGTCTGTCGCTGCCGGCTCTGCGTGAACGCCCCGCGGATATCCTGTCGCTGGCGGAAGGCTTTTTAAAACAATCGCTGTCCGCGCTCAGTGTACCCTTTACCGAGTCGGTGCGCGCCGGACTGACGCAGAGCGCTTGCGTTCTGTTGCAATATCACTGGCCGGGGAATATTCGCGAGTTGCGCAATTTGATGGAACGGCTGGCGCTGTTTTTAAGCGTTGAGCCTATGCCACTGCTGGATGAGCACTTATTACAGCGGTTACTGCCGGAACTGGCGGAGATCGAAACGCCCTCATTCCCGGCATCTTCAGCCACGCCGCAGCAGGTACTGGCGCAGTTTAATGGTGATAAACGTGCCGCAGCCCGCTACCTGGGGATCAGCAGAACCACATTCTGGCGACGCCTGAAGGAATGAATTGTCGGGTGGCGATACACCGCGTCTTACCCAGCCTACAACCCAGAGCAGACCGGAACCACCCGACAATTTTACGAATTATTTCTTCTTGTAAATATTGGCGGTGCCATGAATTTTGTTGTCGGTTTGACCGGAGGTCAGCACGACCACATCAGCACCTTTTTCCTCTGCTTTTTTTAGCAGATCTTCTTTCGCGTCCTGAGTGGAAGTTTCATTGCTGGTATTGATGTTTCCAATCAGGGTGTACTGCGACTCTACCTTCTCAAACTCAGCTTTTGTTAACAGCTCCGCAGCAAACGCATTCGTCGCCACAAAAGCCAACGCAGCAATCAAGACTTTATATCCAGTTTTCATACTAAAGCTCCAGGTTATGTTAAGACGCTATCATCACCCCTGAATCCATGCCGCCGTTCAAGGATGATTAATAACTAGTTCAGCTTCCAGGAAAAATCCAGAGCCCCTTCCAGGATATGTTGATTTTGTGGTTTCAGCCTGCTCAGTATGATTTTCACATTCGACGGTATAGTTAAGTCAGTCTTTTTAATATAAATAAAAAGAAAAAAGATCCACACTTTCTATTTCTAATCAATTGCAAAACACGAATCAAATTTGAATAAGCGGTTCAGAACAATTTCAATTAAGATTATTGTCAAAACCTCTTTTCATTTATTGGTAATAATCCTAATGGCTTTCAGATAATTACCAATATGGAAATTGACGCTCATCAAGACAATGATGATTAGCCAGTCTAAAAATCTCAAAAAAAAGTACTACCGTGCGTAACTAAACACTTCAAATAGATAATCAGATTAATATTTAATCTTTGCATTCATCCAGTCAGACTTATCGAAAATCTCGTCTATCTTGTTGTTTTTCGTTTTAAATTCGCACTATTCCTGGATAGAAAACACTAACCAATTAATATTGTTAATCAAACAATTAGCAGTCACTTGAACATTTTCAACTAATTCACGGAAGTTAATAGATTTAACCTATCAATATCCCTTGCAAATCGGTAGTAAAACGATTACGTCATTTTTACTGCCACAAATAATATTAATAATCATCAATATTCCATTCACATGCGCGACCCCGCGAATGACCGAATATTTTATGGGCCTTTCTTGCCCCTGCGTCGACGTAATATTTAACTTAAGGAAGAGTCAACATATGAAAATAAATACGATGCAATTCCCCTGCTCACTATTAGCTATTGCGATTTCTTTTGCGTTAACCTCCACTGCGATAGCCAATAATAATATTTCACCACCAAAAGGTGTGGATGATACTGTTATTATTAATAATGGCCAAAGTATTACACTTTCCGCGACGGAAAATACCGACCCCGCGTGGGATAATTTCCGCAGTCTCTGGGTAGGTGATAACTCTGACGGATCGCTGCTGATCGATGGCCGTGATATTGCCACCGCTGCCGGTATGATCGGTAATGGCGCGAACGGCAGCGTGACGCTGACCAATGGCGCAACCTGGACGCTGGGCAATCTGAATCTGGTGCTCGGGACCCATGATGGTTCAGGAACACTGCTGGTGAGTAACGGCAGTAAAATCAGCGGCATTGATGAACTGCGCATTGGGGAATATGCCGCAAACGCACAGGGAACGGTTACCATCGACGGCGCAAATTCTTCTGTCTCCTCCGCCTGGAGCGTCGTCGGCGATCAGGGACGCGGCAACCTGGTCATTACCCGCGGCGGTACCCTCTCCTTAAGTGAACACATGAACATCGGCTACGTCGGTAACACGAATAACACCAGTCGTAATGGCTATGGAGAAACCCTGGTCGACGGTGAAAACTCGCGGCTGGATGTGACAAGGGGCATTTATCTCGGTGGCTTTGACGGAAGTTTACCCAATGACGCCACCGGTATTCTCACCGTCAGCAATGGCGCAACGGTCAGCTCGGGTAGCTTTATCTGGCTGGCTGTGGGGCAAGGCAGTACCGGCATCCTGAATATCGGCGGGGCAAAAGGAGAAGCGCAACAGGCTGCGGGAACGCTGGATCTGCCGTGGATCTACCTTGGTAACACCAGTGGTATTAGCACGGCAGAACTCAACTTTAATCACAACAGCAACGACTTCGTGCTCTCAGCCAAAATCACAGGCTTCGGCGAAGTGAACCATTTCGGCTCGGGGACAACCACGCTTACCGGTGCCAACACCTACCAGGGCCCCACCCACGTCGCGAACGGCACGCTGCGCGCGGGAGTAGAGAATACCTTAAGTGCAGGATCGGATTACCGCGTGGACAGCGGCGCGCTACTGGATCTAAATGGCTATTCGCAAACCCTGAACTCGCTGGACCTGGCAGGCACGACAACGCTCTCTTCCCCGTCGCGAGTGAAAGCCCTCTTTACCCCGACCACGTTAACGATTAACGGCGATTACACCGGTAACAACGGCCTGCTGGCCCTACGTACCGTATTGGGCGATGACCTTTCGGCGACCGATAAGCTGGTTGTGCGTGGTGATACCCGCGGCACCACGCGTGTCAGCGTCACCAACGCCGGCGGTAGCGGTGCCCCAACGATTGAAGGCATCCGTATTATCGACGTTGAAGGCGCATCTAACGGTACCTTTGTGAAAGAAGGCCGTATTGTGGCGGGCGCATATGACTACGACATTGTAAAACGGGATAACCAAAACTGGTCTCTGACCAGTGTGGCATTGCCAGGACCGGTTCCCCCTACGCCACCGGGTATCCCGAAAGAACCCGTCATACCCATGCCTCCCACACCGGAAGGCCCACATCAGTATCGCCCGGAAACCGGCAGCTATCTGGCAAACATCCTGGCCGCTAACACGCTGTTCACCACCCGCCTCCACGATCGTCTGGGTGAAACCCAGTACACCGACGCGTTAACCGGCGAGCAGAAGGTGACCAGCCTGTGGATGCGCCACATCGGCGGACATAACCGCTTCAAGGACGGTTCCGGGCAGATAAGCACCCAGAGCAACCGCTACGTGATGCAACTGGGCGGCGACATCGCGCAATGGAGCACCGACGGTCTCGATCGCTGGCATCTGGGTCTGATGGCCGGTTACGCCAACAGCAAGAGCCGCAGCCACTCCAGTCTGACCGGATACTCTTCTCGCGGGGAAATCAGCGGCTACAGCGCCGGTCTGTACGGCACCTGGTATGCCAACGACGCCGATAAAACCGGCGCGTATGTCGATGCCTGGCTGCTCTACAACTGGTTCGACAACACCGTCTCCGGACAGGGACTGGCGTCCGAGAAGTATGACTCGGACGGTATTACCGCCTCTGTTGAAACGGGCTACACCTGGAAACTGGCCGAATTCAGCGAACGTAACGCGCTGTACATTCAACCCAAAGCCCAGGTCACCTGGATGGACGTGCAGGCTGATACCCATATTGAGAAAAACGGCACCCGGGTGGTGGATAAAACCGACGGCAATCTGCAAACGCGCCTGGGTGTGAAAGCGTATCTTCAGGGGCATAACGCCATGGATGACGGCAAAGACCGCACTTTCCAGCCGTTTGTCGAAGCCAACTGGATCCACAACACCAGCAGCTACAGCGTGCGGATGGATGACATCAATAACGAAGTGAAAGGCAGACGCAATATTGGCGAACTGAAAGTGGGCGTTGAAGGCCAGCTTAGCCAGCGTCTGCAACTGTGGGGCAACGTCGCGCAGCAGATTGGCGACAACGGCTACAGCGATACTCAGGGAATGTTAGGCATCAAATATAGTTTCTGATAGCCAAAAAAATAAGTCGTTAATCTCAAGGAGAGTCATAAATGACAAATATAAAATGGAAATGTCTTGTACCTGTCGTGGTGGGCAGTTCGTTTCTCGCCTCACCGTTTGTCTTATCGGCCGAGCTGGAAAATAAGACCTTCACCAGTTCAATGTCGTCTATTAGTAACGGGACCCATACCGTCAGTCTGGGTAATGTGACCTTAGACGCCAGCGGTTACACGGGCAGCGCCAATTACCAACGCGCGCTGATCAACACCCTGAACGGTGCGGTGAACATTAATATCAGCAATGGGAATACCCTGACGCTGAGAGGTTTTAATAATCACGCCACAGACGAACGTGCAACGCTGCATGCTTACAAGCGAGGGACACTCAGCGGCACAATGACATTCACCGGCGGCAATATTGTCGTCAGTAATGAAGTCACAAATAGTTATGCCGATGTTTACGGTTTATTTGCCGGACCAGGCGGTAAATTTGATTTCAAAAGCGACGGCGATAATAAAGTTAATTTGACTGTGCTAATGCCGCAAGCGGGATATGTCAGCACCCACCGCTGGGGTATTGGCTTGCATAACGGTGAACTTGCCTTTGATGGCGGAAACTTTGTCATCAATGTTGACGGCGATCCGGGCGACAACTCTATCGACCGTCGCGTGGGGATGGCGCTTGCCGCAGGAAGTAATGTGGATATCAAAGCCGATCGTATTGATATCGATGCCAATGAACTGGCACTACATTTTGCCGCAAGGGCGGGCGATGACACGAGTAACACGGCCTATAACGTGATTAATACCGCCAAATTTGAAGCTGACTACATCACCCTGAAAGGCAGCCAGGGGATCCTGGCGGGGCTACCCTACGCCACTTATGGTACGAGAAATAGCGTCGAATTTACTGGCCTCACGCAGATTGAAGCGCTCTCACGTGGCGATGAAAATAACCTCTTTGGTGAGGCTGGAGGTGGTCGGGCAATTGACCTGATGGCAACGGATATCACCTTCAACAGCAATGCTGTCATCGTCGGCGAGAACCTGACTTACCTGGGCAACCGACCCGGTTACGAGCATGAATTTTTGGGTTGGATCGACCCGTACTGGATGCGGACCGTCTCCCTGACAGACCAGTCGTCGCTTATCGCAAAAGGCGATTTTCTGCTGACCAGCAACGGTGGATATTACAACACAGGCCTTTACCTGTGGAAAAGTGAGGCGCAGTTTCAGGGAAAAACCGCCATTACCATGCAAAATGGCGTCGATACCGCACGTGCGGTTTATGCTTATGATGGCGGCAGTAACACCACAAAAGTTGAATTCCAGGATGATTTAGGCATCTCACTGTCTGATACACACGCCAACTATGTCGTGGGTATCGAAGCCGCGGCGGGTGGTATTGTCGATGTACAGAAAGGTCTGTTGATGACAGATAACAGCGATCCCACCTGGTCCCTGCTCTCCCGTGGAGCAAACAGCCTGATCAACGTGAATTCTTTAGAAACCGGCACGGTACAGGTTGTTGGCGACATTGGCGCAATTAACGATGCCACGCTCAATATGGTACTGAATAACGCAAACTCCTACCTGACGGCCACTAGCTATACCGCTACGTCTGGCTCGACCAGCAACGGTATCGTCAATCTGGATCTCTCCAGGGGGGCGGTGTGGAATATGACCGGTAGCTCTCATGTCACCGACATTTCCCTCGATGGCGGCATCGTGAATTACCTGCCGCCTGAGAGTAACGGCCTATTTAAGACGCTGACCGTGGAAGGCAATTTCTACGGTGGCGGAACGCTGAAAATGAACACGACACTGGGTGGCGACGATTCTCCTACCGATAAACTTATCGTGGAAGGCGACACGTCCGGTCATACGCTGGTTGCGGTGAACAATATCGGCGGTACAGGCTCGCAAACGGTGAACGGTATTGAGATTGTCGAAGTGTATGGCGATTCCGCAGGGACTTTTGCCAAAGCCGGACGTATTGTCGCGGGGGCTTATGACTATGATGTGGTGAAAAAGGGCAGTAACTGGTATCTGACCAACACCTTTATCACTGACCCAGTGCCGGAACCGGAGCCAACGCCAGATCCCGACCCGACACCGGACCCAACGCCACAGCCGGAAGGCGAGAAAACCTATCGCCCGGAAACCGGCAGCTATCTGGCAAACATCCTGGCCGCTAACACGCTGTTCACCACCCGCCTCCACGATCGTCTGGGTGAAACCCAGTACACCGACGCGTTAACCGGCGAGCAGAAGGTGACCAGCCTGTGGATGCGCCACATCGGCGGACATAACCGCTTCAAGGACGGTTCCGGGCAGATAAGCACCCAGAGCAACCGCTACGTGATGCAACTGGGCGGCGACATCGCGCAATGGAGCACCGACGGTCTCGATCGCTGGCATCTGGGTCTGATGGCCGGTTACGCCAACAGCAAGAGCCGCAGCCACTCCAGTCTGACCGGATACTCTTCTCGCGGGGAAATCAGCGGCTACAGCGCCGGTCTGTACGGCACCTGGTATGCCAACGACGCCGATAAAACCGGTGCCTATGTCGATACCTGGATGCTCTACAACTGGTTCGACAACACCGTCTCCGGACAGGGACTGGCGTCTGAAAAGTATGACTCAGACGGTATCACCGCCTCGGTGGAAGCCGGTTACACCTTCCGTCTCGGAGAGAGCAGCAACGGTCGGGACAGCTACTGGCTGCAGCCCAAAGCCCAGGTCACCTGGATGGACGTGCAGGCTGATACCCATATTGAGAAAAACGGCACCCGGGTGGTGGATAAAACCGACGGCAATCTGCAAACGCGCCTGGGTGTGAAAGCGTATCTTCAGGGGCATAACGCCATGGATGACGGCAAAGACCGCACTTTCCAGCCGTTTGTCGAAGCCAACTGGATCCACAACACCAGCAGCTACAGCGTGCGGATGGATGACATCAATAACGAAGTGAAAGGCAGACGCAATATTGGCGAACTGAAAGTGGGCGTTGAAGGCCAGCTTAGCCAGCGTCTGCAACTGTGGGGCAACGTCGCGCAGCAGATTGGCGACAACGGCTACAGCGATACGCAAGGCATGTTAGGGTTGAAATACAGCTTCTGACTCTAAACCACCCGTGTTCCTGCGGGTGGTTGATTTCCTCCCCCAACTCTCCCTTTGTGATCTCATTCGCATCCCCCAGGTTTTGTGATAAATAAGATGAAGTTACTTTATCTCATTCAGGGAAATGTGGTTTATGGAACCTCTGCACGCAGTTTTCCTCACCGTCAGCCTGTTCGTCTTAACCTTCTTCAACCCAGGCGCCAATCTGTTTGTGGTCGTGCAAACCAGTCTGGCCTCCGGACGGCGCGCAGGCGTACTAACCGGTCTGGGGGTGGCGTCAGGTGATGCGATCTATTCCGGGCTCGGACTGTTTGGAATGGCGACGTTGATTACCCAGAGCGAGGCGATATTTTCGGTGATCAAAATTGGCGGCGGCGCGTATCTGCTTTGGTTTGCCTGGAACAGCATTCGCCACCAGGCCACCCCGCAGATGCCGACGCTTCAGCAACCCGTTAGCGCGCCGTGGACAGTGTTCTTTCGTCGCGGCTTATTGACCGATCTGTCAAATCCACAAACTGTCCTGTTTTTTATCAGTATCTTCTCCGTAACGCTGAGTGCCGACACGCCCATGTGGGCAAGGATGATGGCCTGGGCCGGGATCGTGCTCTCTTCGGTTATCTGGCGCGTCTTTCTGAGTCAGGCTTTTTCATTGCCAGCCGTGCGTCGGGCATACGGAAGAATACAGCGCGTCGCCAGTCGAATCATCGGGGCAATTATTGGCATGCTGGCGTTACGTTTAATCTACGAAGGAATTACCCATCGCTAACCCCTCCCCCTGAAATAAAGTAGTTTCAGGGGACAGCATTTGCCTCCACTCTTCCCTTTGCTGTAAAACATTATTATCCCGAAAAAAAAACCGCTCTCCCTTAAATAAATTTAACGCAGAGAGAAATGGGTTTTATTATTCATCCAAAGGCAAAATGGGAACAATCCGATGTTAAAAAATAAATCATTACTTTTATTACCGCTTATTCTGACGGGCTGTACGATGAGTGACAGCGATATGCGTAAAGCCTACAGCAACCACTACCAGCAGCCGGCAGGCTATGTGGCGATCTATAAGGAAAAAATCGCCGGGATGGACAGTGACGCGCTGGCAAAATATGCCGCAGCAGAAGAAAAGAAAAAAATGCGCGGCCAGTCCAGCGTGAAAATTGATGATTACATTACGGCGCAAAACATTCGGGCCCGGGGTCAACGTGTGGTGTTCGATTATTCGCTTTCAGAGAAATGGTTAGCACTTCCTCCCGCGCAACAACTCGAGAAACAGAAGCGGATGGAAAAAGATTTAATTTACCGTACCTGTTCACTGGAAACGGTAAAACTGGCGCAGGAAAAAGGGCTGGAAGAAGAACATAACTATTACAGTCAATATCCCGAGACCATCGCTTTTACTCTGCGCACCAGCGGGCAGATCTGTATCAATAATGGTTTTGCACGGTAATCCCCGTCGCGCGGGTAACAGAAGTTCACGCGACGGTTGGTATTGCCCGAAGATCGCTGCGCAATGTAACCGCCCGGTTGTTGACATAAGGATTCTGGCTGGAGAGAAAAATAAAACCGGCGCAACAGTCGCCGGTTTTATCAATGAATCGCGATTATCGGTCAGGCATTTTCCGCCGGTTTATGCTCCGTTTTCACCTGCGCGTTTTCCAGCATCCGACGCACCGGAACAATCAGCACAATCAACACCGCCGCACAAATCAGCAATGCAATGGAACAGCGGGCAAAGAGATCAGGCAGCATATCCAGTTGGTCAGCCTTGACGTGACCACCAATCAGACCTGCCGCCAGGTTGCCCAATGCGCTGGCGCAGAACCACAGCCCCATCATCTGGCCCCGCATTCTTTCTGGCGCTAACAGGGTCATTGTCGCCAGACCAATCGGGCTCAGACACAGCTCGCCCAGGGTCAGCATCAGAATACTTCCCACCAACCAGAACGGCGATACGCCCGCCCCACCGTTGCTCAGTACATTCTGCGCCGCCATCATCATCAGGCCAAAGCCCGCCGCCGCACACAGAATACCGATAACAAACTTGGTGATGCTGCTCAGACGCACGTTTTTGCGCGCCAGCGCAGGCCAGGCCCAGCTGAAGACCGGTGCCAGCAGGATGATGAACAGGGCGTTAATCGACTGGAACCAGACGGCAGGAATTTCGAAATCACCGATCATGCGGTTGGTATAGTCGTTCGCGAACAGGTTGAATGACGTCGGTTTCTGCTCAAATGCGGACCAGAAGAACGCCGCAGAAACCAGCAGAATAAAGCAGACCAGCAGTCTGGCGCGCTCTTTGCGGGTCAGACCCGCAAACATAAACAGGTAGATAAAGTAGAGCGCCACAGAAGCGGCAATGACATAGACCAGCATGCTGGCAACGGCAACCGGATTAATGACGATCACCCCCTGGGCAATCAGCGTCACGATAATAGCAACACCAACCGCCAGCGCCAGCAGCCAACAACCCACGCCGTTTTTCTTCACCACCGGGCTGTTCCAGGTCGAATCGAGCCCCACTTCACTGTCGTAGCGTTTCATGGAAGGAACGGCAAACACACGGAAGATCACCAGTGCGACCAGCATCCCGAGCCCGCCGATACCAAAGCCCCAGTGCCAGCCATGGGATTTTATCAACCAGCCAGAGATCAGCGGGGCGATGAATGACCCCATGTTAATGCCCATGTAGAACAGCGAGAAACCGCCGTCGCGACGGGCATCGCCTTTCTTGTAGAGGGTACCCACCATGACCGAAATACAGGTTTTGAACAGGCCCGAACCCAGCACGATAAACATCAGGCCGATGAAGAACAGGTTGTCACCCATCCAGGCCGACAGGGCGATAGACAAATGACCGAGCGCGATCAGGATCGAACCGTACCACACCGCGCGTTGTTGCCCGAGCCAGTTATCCGCCAGCCAGCCCCCCGGAAGCGCCGCCAGGTACATACTGCCAGCAAAAATACCGACGATAGCGGACGCATTCTCGCGCGCCAGTCCCATGCCGCCATCGTAGACGGTCGCGGCCATGAACAGAATCAGTAGCGGACGAATGCCGTAAAACGAAAACCGCTCCCACATCTCCGTGAAGAACAGTGAACCCAGCGGATAAGGATGACCGAAGAACGTTCGGCTTTCGTTTTTATTAACAGAGGAATGCATAATTTCTCCCGAAATGGTGTGTTGTCTTGCTTGTAGCCACTGAATTACCCGCCGACCATTCATATATCAGGCCAATCATTTACATCCAGTGAAATATTATTTAACCATTTGATAACCATAAGACAGTTTTGTCTAGTGCCAACATCAGGACTTTAAGATGAAAACTCGATAGATGTCTAGTTTTGTAGATTTTATGTTTGATAAGCAAGGATAAAGATTGACTTTGAAAGTCTGCAAATTATCCCTCATTAATTCATTAATAAACAATGCGTTATCTTTTAATATTATCCCCAAAAGCATAAAAATGGTCGGCTCCTGGCTTTCAGTCTTTTTTCACAGACCGGGATTTATGAATGACATTCATAGCGGCTATCCCGCTGGCGACCATTATCTGCGGGTATGAAAAGGCTACACTGCGTCTCACTCTTCCTGTCCCGACGGATGATTATGATTACCGTCGCCAGCGTCATAATGGCGCGGGCCGCCAACCTGACAACCCCGGAGAAATCATGAACACGCAATTTGAAGGTAATGGCATTTTCCCGAAAGGGCCGAAAAACGAAGCATATGCGCACTATTTCCAGGGGACCAGTTACCTGAACATGTTGTCCACTCAGGGGGTCAATATTGGCAACGTGGTGTTTGAACCTGGCTGTCGCAACCACTGGCATATCCACCACAAGGGCGGGCAAATTCTGCTGGTGACCGGAGGACGCGGCTGGTATCAGGAGTGGAATAAACCGGCACAGCCTCTGGTCGCCGGAGACGTCGTGAATATTCCGCCCGGCGTGAAACACTGGCACGGCGCGGCCGCCGATAGCTGGTTTGCCCACCTTGCCATCGAGGTGCCCGCACAAGGGGCCTCAAATGAATGGCTGGAGCCGGTCAGTGAGGAAACGTACGCCCAGCTACCTTAACGCCTCAGGGGTAGCGTAATGCCTCGATCATCCGCGCAAAGGCTGGCGGATGCTGTTTGCGGCTGGGGTAATAAAGATAGTAGCCCGGAAATTCAGGACACCATGACCGCAAAACCTGCACCAGCGCGCCGGATTTAACGTACTCTGCGACAGAATCCTCTGGCACGCAGGTGAGGCCAAACCCGGAGAGCGCGGCATCGATGCGTTCGGTAAGCAGGTTTAACGTCAACTGTCCTTCTACCCTGACGCGCAGCGGCTTGCCGTCCCGCTCAAATTCCCAGTGGTACAGACCGCCCGCAGTAGGCAGGCGCATATTGATACACCGATGGTTCTGCAATTCATGCGGCGTTTCTGGCACGGGACGCTCAGCAAAATAGTCTGGCGACCCCACCACCGCCATGCGCATATCCGGGCCGATTTTTACCGCGATCATATCTTTATCGACGCTTTCACCCAGACGCACCCCGGCGTCAAAACGGCCTTCTACGATATCCACAAAACCATTATCGACCACCAGTTCGACGCTGATTTGCGGCCAGGCCTTGAGAAAAGGTTTTAACCTCGGCCACAGCAAACTGCGCGTCGCGTGTTCCCCGGCCGATACACGGATATGGCCCGAGGTTGTCCCGTTCAGTTGAATGAGTGCTTCCAGTTCCTGTTCAAGGTCCGCGATACGGGGTTCAAGACAGGCGATAATTCTTTCGCCTGCGGCGGTAGGTGCCACGCTGCGGGTGGTTCGGGTCAAAAGCCGTAGGTTTAAACGTTCCTCCAGCGCTTTCATGGCATGGCTGAGGGCCGATTGTGAAACGCCAATCTTCGCAGCGGCTTTGGTAAAACTCCGCTCTCTGGCGACAACCAGGAAGATTTGCAGTTCGTTGAAGTTTTCTTTAAGCATGGGCGAATCCTGACAGGTAGCGGGATTCAGGCATGATAGTGAATCACTCCCCGCATTGTAAGGCTCCCGATCTAAAAGAGCCCGACAGCGTAAGCCATCGGGCATCCGGTTTCTCTGGCCACAGAACGGATAAATTGCCGTTTACGTCGTTTCGCGACGGGCCATCAGAGCATAGAGCTTCCCGGCAAAGGTATCACTAACCGGCCAGTCGTCAGCGGCAACGCGAACCGCCGAGCCAAACCCGCACTGCGCCAGCAATTGCAGATACTCCTCGTCCCGCCAGGCACGCGTCTGACTGCAAAAATGCACAACGCTGGCGTCGGCCTTGAGCGCCCAGAAGGTCGTGGTGCTGGTTTGCATTTCTTCATTCCAGCTATTTTCGCTCAGCAGCAGGTGTGGCTCGGCAAGAAACAGCCCCTGGGAACAACGCTGCCAGGACGGTTGTGCCGTCCCCTGCCTTTTGACTTCGTCATAAGTATGCACTTCAATCAGCAGAGAGCCTCCCGGCTTCAGCCAGGCGGCACAGCGCGCCACCAACTGTTGCGCATCTTCAATGCTGAAGACATTGATTTCACCGAAGGTCATCATGATGAAATCAAAAGTGTCGCCAGGCAGGTAGTCGCGAACGTCCTGTTCCAGGTATTCAATGCACAACCCTGCGCTCTGCGCCTGTTCCCGCGCCCACTGAACAGAGGCCGGAGAAAAGTCAACGCCAGTGCAATCAAATCCGCGCTGTGCGAGACGTTGGGTGTAAAAGCCGGGTCCACATCCCAGATCAAGTATTTTTGCGCCCACGGGAAGTTGACGGGCGATCCAGTCGACCTGCTGCTCAATGACCGAGAGCTTACGGCTGGCCCAGTCGTGCTCCTGAGATAAATGGTTTTCCAGCATTCTGCGGCTGAAGTCCGGATCGTCCCATGGGATCTTGCCGCCCGTTTCATGGCTGTCGTATTGTCCACTCAGGAGCGTCAGTTCAAGAAGATTCATCCGTTGATCTCATCGTAATGTGTATATTGGCTGAAATAGCATTCCAGCCTTCCTTCACAGCGGGAGCATTATGTCATGCTCTCGGTCATACATTCCCCGATCCCGGTTCAGATTTTGTCGGCAGGAAAATCGGATAAGCGGACAGGATTGATAATCCTCAGGGATTTATTTTTGTATTGGATAATCTCCTGCTGCGCAAGTTTTATCAGCGTGCGATTGAGTTGTCTGACAGAAACGCCCAACATGGCGGCGAGCGGCTCCCTGTTCTCCAGTTGAATCATTACGCCTTCGCTTTGCGTTTTGAATAATAAGAATTGACGCAATTTAGATTCCACCGAAATCGCACCAACCGAATGCAGCAGTGAAGTATTAAGTAACTTATGACTTAAATTCTGACACATAAAAAGAAGAAAAGCGGGATCGCTCATCGCGTTCTCTCTTACTGCCTCAACCGGAAGGGAAAGTAACAGAGAGTCCGATAATGCCTGGACGGCACTGAGGGCTTTACTTTGTTTTGTTGAGAAAAGTTCGAGTTCGCCGATCACCGAAAAAGCGGTTTCAAAAGAATAGACCCCATGAGTCCCGTTTGGATTCTGGCGTTCGACTTGCAGCTTACCGTCAACCAGGAAAAAGAGATGTGTCAAATGCGTACTTTGCGTCGTCAGATATTCCCCGGCGTCAATTTTAATCAGACGCAATGCGGCTAACAGCGAAGCGTTGAGTACGGCAGATAACCCGTGCGCTAAAATAAATCGCTCTTTTAAGGCACTGTCGCTGATATTTTTCATCTTCCCCTCCGCCCTTTTCCTGTCTCCCTTTCATGGGATAGCACAATAAAATGAACGCGGCGATAACAAAAAGGACATATGTCCTTTTTGTTATCGCCAACTCTGCGCATTTTAACGTTACTGGACATAATCAACGGAGTCACTGCGATGAGACATTTTCTGATAGATACCGACACCGCTTCTGACGATGCGGTAGCCCTTTTGATGGCATTAAGAGCCTCTCATATTCAAGTTGAAGCGATTACCACCGTTGCCGGTAATTGCCCCTTACCCCAGTGTGTCAAAAATGCACTGATCTGCGTGGAGAAAAGTGATACATATTTTCCCCCTGTTTACGCGGGCATGACAAAACCTCTGTTCCGGGAACGTTATTACTCGCACCATATTCATGGTGAGGATGGGATGGGTGATATGGAACTCCCCGAACCCTCTCTGAGGGTTGAAAAAATGCATGCTGTCGATGCGATCATTGAATTTGCCTCCCGCTTTGATGGTCAGTTGGAAATTGTCACGCTGGGCCCTTTGACCAATCTCGCCATGGCGATTTTAAAAGAGCCAGAACTGGTGCAGAAAATAAAACATGTTTATGTGATGGGCGGTGCCGGACTCACCCCTGGCAATATCACCCCTTTAGCGGAGTTTAATTTCTACGTGGATGCCGAAGCGGTACACCTGGTGCTTGAATCGGGGCTGCCGTTAACCGTGGTGGGCTGGGAAATTGGTATGGGCGAGGCTTTTATCAATCAGAAAGATATTGTGTTTTTAAATGAGCTCAGCGAGTTAGGCCGATTTTCCGTTCGCTGCAACAAGACGCTAATGGCGTTCAATGCAAGTCGTATGAACAAAATCGGCTTTGATTTGCCCGATCCCACCACGATGGCAGTGGCGCTATACCCGGAAATTATTGATTCCTCTTTTGAGGCTCATACGTGGATCGAATACAAAAATGATAAATCCTACGGACACTTCGTTATCGATTCGACGCAACTGACCGGTCTGCCCGTCAATGCCAGAATTATCACCCGCATAAAATCGGGCATGTTCAAGCAAAAACTTTATTCCTTATTGTCGTAATGGATGCGAGGTATTCTGATGACATTCTCCCGAAAAATATTAAGAAGGTCGAACTTCATGTTCACCTGGATACCTGCCTGAGCTTGCATGATATAAAACAAGTTTGCCCAGGATTCACGCTGGAGGACTTTACCAGGATCTTTATTGCCCCGACGAAGTGTGGCGATCTTGCTCATTTCTTACGCAAGGTGGCTTCTCTGGCGGATTTCTATCGCTGTAGCGAACACGCACTGGAAGCCAGCTTTATTGACAATGAAACCCGACAACGACTGATGCGTGGTGCAGAATAGCGTTAAGACGAAGAGACGTTAAGCGTATCCACTGGCATGACCTTATGAGCCTGATTCATGAATCCAGAAGCGCTCGGAACTCAGTTTCGCTTAAGTGTAGTCACACCCCTTGAGCGGGGGAAGAAATTCAGGTCTGCGCAGCCAACACAGGAATATATTTGTCTTGCAAATAAGATGTGACGCTCATTTTTTAAGCATGGCCAGTCCTATTCTATGAACCGTTTTCAGGAGGTCAAAAATATGAAAAAGCTTCTGATATGTTGTTTGTTCGGGAATACGGCAAATTCTCTTGCCAAAAAGATGCAGGTACTGACAGATAGCAACGGCTATCCTCTCATGATAAGCGCGGTGGGACTGGATAATTTCGCCAGTGTCGCTCCCGCTTTCGACGGTTTTCTCATTGCGCCGCATATTCAATACAAGCTCTCTGAGATTTATGACATTGTCGGAAACGCGCGCCCGATCGCCATTATTGAAAGCCTGCCCTATGCGTCGCTGGACGCCGAGAAAGTTTTAAATTTTGTGAAGGAGAAAATGCCTGAGCTGGCAGCCTGACGCCTGGGGCCGCAATTCTTTTGCGGCCCCTCTTATGAATACGAACGGCTGGAACGGCAAACAAAAAGAAAACCCGATACGTTACACCGGGTTTGTCAGACGCTAATAAAGCGTTACCTTTTCAAGAATTTCAAGGGTTTTCGGCAGCGCTGCAGCCCATGGCTGGCTGCTACCCATCTTGATGTTGGGTTTGTTTTTGCCGTGGAAATCACTGCCGCTGGTGGCCAACAGCGTTTTATCCAGCGTGAACTGATAAAGTTCGCGACAAAGCGCCTCATCATGATAGCTGGAGAACACCTCCACGCCCTGCACGCCAAGCGGCAACATTTGCTCAATGACTGACAGAGGCTTTTCCTTTACGTTGGCACCGATATGCGCAATCACTGGGATGCCTCCGTTATCGATAATCATCGACACCATCTCCGCCATTGGAGGCAGTTCAACCTTCACATGGCAGGGTTTATCGCGGCCAAAAAAATCCCAGAAGAAATTAATCAACGGCATATCGCTGCGAGGATTCCCGGAGCGGTACGGCACCAGCAGCTCATGATTCGCATTGCGCGCATCTTCTAAAATCAATTCCGCCATCTGCTCTTCCTGCGGAACGCGATCCCCCGCCATGGTATACAAGCGATCGACGTCAAGCTGAAAACCAAGAGCCTGAAGCTTCGCCAGTTTCAGCGGCGTCGCGAGACTTTCCAGATGGTGGAAATTCTGCTCGACGGCGTCAAAATCCCGGCAATCACGACGAAAACCGTAGCCCAGCAGATGATAGTTATTGCCCGCGAACGAGCAATCAATTTCAATCCCCGTCATCACGCTCACGCCGTTTTCATTACCATAGCGAATGGCCTCTTCAACGGATCGCGCCGAGTTGTGATCGGTTATTGCCAGCGCCGCCAGGTTCGCCGCTTTCGCCATGGTCAGCAGGTCGCTAACGGGGAAATCCGCATCGTCGCTGTATACCGAATGCATGTGCAAATCAATACGTTTCATCATCTTCTCCTTAAGCTGATAATCATGTACTGCATAGCACTATATGATTGGTCGAGAGATTAATACAGTGCGGCAAGCGCGATAATTCTGAGTTTGAAAATGAGCTTATCTTCTGTAACCCGATCACATTTCAAGTGTTCTGAGATCGGGTTTACGTTCAATCATTGTATGATTAATAACCAGGAATAACACCGTTGGAAATTATTTAGCTCTTGTCGTCGTCGCCTTATATAGATAATCAAGGTCGTGAAGAAATTATAGCGTCAAGTAATCCTTTATGTGTGGATAGGGAGACAGCAAGTATTGCTCATGTTTGCTATGTAAATCGCATCCCATTTTCAGCAATTCGAACAATTAGTGACATCCCAAAGGAGAGTGGCAATGAGGTATTTGAGAAAAATTGTCAGCGTGCAGGAAAAAAATCTGTCATTGTCTCAAGAAGATACCTTGACTCCATTTTTAATGATTAAACCGTAGTTTGGCCAGTTGGCCCAGTAGAATCCTGCCGGGATGAAAGACGCAACTCTGCTTTACCCGCTCAATGAACGTCTCTACATCAGGATGGCGGGAGGCATCATTACTGCCACAGAGCAGGCCAGAATATATTGATTAATGCTATACTGACGGTCATTTCCGGGTGGGACAACAGAGAATTATCCATCTTGTTCAGACAAAAGTATATCAGTGCTATTTTTTTAATCGTGGCCTGCACCACCGTACTTTTCATTGCGCTGGTTGTCCGTGAGGTACACGAGTTAAAGAACTACCTGGGGTATGTCGCTGAAAACGGTAAATCGGCGCTTTTTCATGAAGAATCCATTAACCAGAGTATTGCCACACGACTTTCCCGTGCGTTTTACACCAGAACAGTGGCTGCGCCTGCGGCCAGTAACGAACGGACTGTAATTTGCCAGTCTCTTGAAAAAGAAGGTGGTATTTACGGATTCAATCTACTGGCACAAAAATTGACCAACCTGAGCGGCACCCTGCAAACCCGAAATCAGTCGTGTGAAAAATGGGCGGGTGATATTAGCGCGCTGTCGGTTATTCACACGGCGGAGAGCGCAGCTTTGTCGAAGTATAGTTTTTCAAATTATACGGGGTACAGGTTCAGGAACATCCGGTACTACATAGATCTTTCTTATAATTATATTTATATTAATCAACTGGTTAATACAAAAAACTACACGTTTAATAACTGGCTGGTTGGCAATAATGGCGCTATCAATATCGCGCGCAGTGCCCACACCATTTCCATTGATGACAATGCTCTGAATGATCTACTGAAGGGGGAAAGTACGCTGTCTCATATTTATCAGGATGGGTATACGCGTAATAACATCATCAGCATGCTTACGCCGGTATTTCTGGGCGATAAAGTGAAAGGCATTTTGATCACCGACATCAATATTAACGATCTTGTGATTTCTTTTAAAACGGTCGACCGTCCCTTATTATGGCAGTTCCTTTCTTTATATGTTACTGATAACGAAACCGGCGCGCGTATTCTTTTCCATAAACCGCACATTAAATCGTATGATTTAATCAGTGGCGAAGATAAACTCACGCGGTACAACACCGTCCATGTGAAGCTGGATGCTATCTATGTCATCATGACCAATTTATGGTTATTAGTGCTTTACATCCCCGGAACCTGGCTATTATGCCGCTATGCCCGTGTTCAGTTAATCAGACAGGAATTGCTTTCCAGGGATAATGTGACGGACGCGATGACCGGCTTATATAACCGAAAAGTCATTACAGCGGAACTGGAACAAAAAATTCGTTCACTTATTGACAAAAATATTCCGGTCACGGTTATCGCCATTGACAGTGATGGACTCAAAAAAATCAATGATTCTCTTGGCCATCATATGGGTGATAAAGCGATACAAACACTGGGTCAGGCACTGGGGAATGCCATTCGTAAAAGTGACTATGGCATACGGCTTGGGGGGGATGAGTTCTGTCTGGTTCTTGTTGATTATTCTCTGAATAAATCCCGCGATGTTATTACCCGTGCCCAGGAACAATTACTCGCGATTGATCCGAATAAACTGGTCACATTTTCCTGGGGAGCCTATCAGCTACTGCCAGGAGATACACTGGAAGTAGCGATGCTGAAAGCCGATGAATTACTTTATCAGCATAAACGCAGTAAATACGAGGAACGCCGATAAGCCAGCGCACGTTTTCATTGTCCGCTTCTGGCGCACCAGGGACATTCACAGCGGCTATCAACGATAGTGCAACGGCAGTCAGGTGTTTCTGTCCAGTAGTGCTGGCCTGTGGCATCTATCTCAGTAAGAACTGAATCAGCTGAACAAAGATATACACTGTCGCTGCCACTTGTATTGCCCGGAATCCCCATCGGAGATAGCGCCATTCATGACGTTCTCTGGCATCAGCGTCTTCGATCGCGGGGTCAGAACGTTTTTTTTCTTTGTCCTGAATTGATCTATTACCCACAAGACAAGAATAAAGATAATAATGGTTTTCTGAAGTATGGGATTGTCCACAAAGAGTGACTCCAACCAGCTCGCTGAAAATAATGCAATTTCTTTTAGGTGACAGGAATTTTTATCTGTTTTTTATAAAAAATATCCAGAAAGAAATTTTTATAGCAAAGTTACAAGTTAAAAAAATCTGCCACAATGACAGATTTCTTTAATATAAAATTAGAGATTTGCAACGTTATGATATACTTTCTGAACATCATCGTCATCTTCAAGGGCATCAACGAGTCCTTCAAAGATTTCCAAATCTTCTGGTGAAAGTTCAACTTCTGATTGAGCAATCATTTCCAGCTCTGTTGTTGAAAATTCAGTAATCCCGGCAGCTTTTAGAGCTGCAATGCCTTTGTGAAGATCTGTCGATTCAGTATAAATAACGATGTTTCCTTCTTCTTCGGTTACATCACGAACATCCACTTCAGCTTCAAGTAAAATTTCAAAAATATGGTCAGGATCTGAGCCTTCAAATACAATCACACCAGTATTGTCAAACATATAGCTGACCGCACCTGCCGCTCCGATATTTCCGCCTTTTTTGTTGAAAATTGTGCGGACGTTAGCAATCGTACGGTTAACATTTGAAGTCAACGTTTCAGCGATAATCATTGAACCACTTGGTCCAAAGCCTTCATAACGCCCTTGCACAAACGTTTCATCTCCGCCACCTTTGGCTTTATCAATTGCTTTATCAATAACGTGCTTAGGCACTTGTGCTTGCTTCGCACGTTCAATAACGAATTTTAAAGATGAGTTTAATTCAGGATCTGGTTCACCTTGTTTAGCAGCAGCATAGATTTCCACACCGAATTTTGCATATACTTTAGATGTTGCCCCGTCTTTAGCCGTTTTTTTAGCAACAATATTGGCCCATTTACGTCCCACTGGAATAGTCCCCTCGAAAATTTATTTACATTACTGACAGGTTAATAACCTGTCATATTGTTCCTTCACATTATATCATGATAGTTAAATTCTCGTCTATGAGAAATGAAAACATCCAAATTTTACAGAGTGTTACTTTAATTTCACCAATAATTAATATTGTGGATAATTTATATCTGAATTTCATTCTGATTCATTTATTTTTATTCTTAATAATTGAACCACAGCAGTGATAAATAAAAAAGCTTCGATACAACTTTCACTAAATAGCAATCGACAATGCTGGATTTGGCATTGCGCAGGCCAAGTTGGATCCTGGAGGGTGCCATTTTGAATGGTATTCATACAAAGCGCCGCCTTAGCCTTTTATAGAAGACGCTCACGTCTGGTTCAGGTTCTCAAAGGTCGTTTAAACGTTGGTGGCTGGTCAGGACTACAGGCATACATTACCGATGCTTGCACAGTGCTTACATGACCGGCTGGTATTCAGAGGAGAGTGGAATTTTAAGGGCTAACTGCTTGATTGGAATGGTGCCGATAATAGGAGTCGAACCTACGACCTTCGCATTACGAATGCGCTGCTCTACCAACTGAGCTATATCGGCCCTGATAAGGACATGCCCACGAGTGTGAACACGGGGTAGAAGGTTAAAACTAACCGAGTGATGCGTCAATAGCCTTGCGAATCAAGTGGCTGATTTTGCATCACCCGGCGTTAATTAGGCACGAATCGTATCATCACCAAAGCCGATCCACTTGTAGGTGGTCAGCGCTTCCAGCCCCATTGGACCGCGTGCATGTAATTTTTGCGTGCTAACGGCAACTTCCGCACCAAGACCAAACTGCCCGCCATCGGTAAAACGGGTAGAGGCATTGACGTACACCGCAGACGAATCCACTTCATTCACAAAACGGTTCGCGTTGGACATAGTGCGTGTCAGGATAGCGTCGGAGTGCTGGGTGCCGTGCGCGCGAATATGCGCGATAGCGTCATCCAGATCGGCGACAATTTTGACATTCAGATCCAGCGACAGGAACTCATCGTCAAATTCTTCCGCTTTAACCGCCACCACGTTCGCAGGCCCCGCGCTCAACGGGGCAAACGAGCGCTCATCTGCATGCAGCGTCACGCCACTCTCAGCCATCTGCTGACTCAGCGCGGGCAAGAAACGCGCAGCGATATCCTGATGCACCAACAGCGTCTCGACCGTGTTACAGGTACTCGGACGTTGCGTTTTCGCATTGACGATAATCTTCAGCGCCGGGGCAATCTCAGCGCTATCGTCAACAAAGATATGGCAAACGCCAATCCCGCCGGTGATCACCGGAATGGTCGACTGCTCACGGCACAACTTATGTAAGCCCGCGCCACCACGAGGGATCAACATGTCGATATGCTTATCCATGCGCAGCATTTCATTCACCAACGCACGATCGGGACTTTCAATCGCCTGAACCGCCGCTTCCGGTAACCCGCAGGAGGTTAACGCCTGCTGGATCACACGCACGGTGGCGGCATTCGTACGATAGGTCTCTTTTCCACCACGCAGAATCGCCGCATTGCCCGTTTTCAGGCACAGGGAGGCAACATCGACAGTGACGTTCGGTCGCGCTTCATAAATGACGCCAATCACGCCCAGCGGCACGCGGCGACGTTCCAGACGCAGTCCGCTGTCCAGCAATCCCCCGTCAATGACCTGACCGACCGGATCCGCCAGCTTACAGACCTGACGAACATCATCAGCAATCGCTTTCAGCCGCGTCGGCGTCAGCGCCAGGCGATCGAGCATCGCCTCGCTCAGACCGTTTGCACGCGCTTCAGCTACGTCCTGCGCATTCGCGTTCAGGATAGTTTCCGTTTGTGCTTCAAGCTCATCAGCTATTTGTTCCAGGACGCGATTTTTTTCGCGGCTGGAGAGCAGCGCCAGTTTGTACGACGCCGCTTTGGCAGCAATGCCCATTTTTTCCAGCATTTATCTGCTCCTTAACGGGTAATCATGTCATCGCGATGGACGGCGACCGGGCCATATTCATAGCCCAGAATCGCGTCGATCTGCTGGGAGTGGTGTCCGGCAATGCGGCGCAGCGCATCGCTGTTGTAGCGGCTCACGCCATGGGCGATATCGCGCCCTTCCAGATTACAGATGCGGATCACTTCACCACGTGAGAAGTTGCCTGTCACGCTTTTAATACCTTTTGGCAGCAGGGAACTACCGCGCTCCAGAATAGCTGCCGTCGCCCCTTCATCAACGGTAATTTCACCGGCCGGCGGCGCGCCGAAGATCCAGCGCTTGCGGTTCTCCAGCGGGGAAGCCTGCGCGTGGAAGCGGGTGCCGACAGAGATCCCTTCCATCACGTCGCCAATCACGCCCGGCTTACTGCCGGCGGCAATGATGGTGTCGATACCGGCGCGACAGGCGACATCCGCGGCCTGTAGCTTGGTGCCCATGCCGCCCGTTCCCAGCCCCGACACGCTGTCGCCGGCAATAGCGCGCAGCGCGTCATCAATCCCGTAGACATCTTTAATCAGCTCAGCCTGCGGATCGGTTCGTGGATCGGCGGTGAACAGCCCCTGTTGGTCGGTTAACAGCAGCAGTTTGTCTGCGCCGGCGAGGATCGCCGCCAGCGCAGAGAGATTATCGTTATCCCCCACTTTGATTTCCGCCGTGGCAACCGCATCGTTCTCATTGATAACCGGAACGATATTGTTATCCAGCAGCGCACGCAGAGTGTCACGCGCATTCAAAAAGCGCTCCCGGTCTTCCATATCCGCTCGCGTCAGCAGCATCTGCCCGACGTGAATGCCGTAAATCGAAAACAGCTGTTCCCACAGTTGAATCAACCGGCTCTGCCCGACTGCCGCAAGCAGTTGCTTGGTGGCAATAGTCGCAGGCAGTTCCGGGTACCCAAGGTGTTCACGCCCGGCAGCAATAGCGCCCGAGGTGACGATAACAATACGATGTCCTGCGGCATGTAATTGCGCGCACTGACGAACAAGTTCTACGATGTGGGCACGGTTCAGGCGGCGCGATCCGCCCGTTAGCACACTGGTGCCGAGTTTTACCACCAGCGTCTGGCTGTCACTCATGATTCTCTGCCGTTCAAAATAGGGAAAATGATAGTAAACGAACGTTTTAGCAGGACTGGCCCCGGTTGCCAACAAGCAGCGCATAAAGCATGGAATTTTATTGTGCTGGATCAGCAAGCGTAGCGGCAGTTTTTGACGTTTGTATTACCGAAACAGAAAAACATCCTTTTTTAAAATTATTCTTACTTTGTCATAAAACCTTCACCCCAGAACGATAAAAACCCTCCTGTCTTTCAACGGGGATCACACCCAGTAAATAGTAGCGCGTACTTTAAATCAGGACTGAAAATGAAAAAGAGCACTCTGGCATTAGTGGTGATGAGTATTGTGGCATCGGCATCCGTGCAGGCAGCGGAAGTGTTTAACAAAGACGGTAATAAACTGGATGTGTATGGCAAAGTCAAAGCGATGCACTATTTCAGCGATAATGATGACAAAGACGGCGACCAGACTTACGTCCGCTTTGGTTTTAAAGGCGAAACACAGATTAACGATCAGTTGACCGGCTACGGTCGCTGGGAAGCTGAATTTGCGGGCAACAAAACCGAGAGCGAATCTGGTCAGAAAACGCGTCTGGCGTTTGCCGGGGTCAAACTGAAAGATATCGGTTCTTTCGATTATGGTCGTAACCTGGGCGCACTGTATGACGTTGCCGCCTGGACAGATATGTTCCCGGAATTTGGTGGTGACGGTCTGGCACAGACCGATAACTTTATGACCAAACGCGCCAGCGGCCTGGCGACATACCGTAACACCGACTTCTTCGGCATGATCGACGGTCTGAACATGACCCTGCAATATCAGGGTAAAAACGAAAACCGTGACGTGAAGAAACAGAACGGTGACGGCTTCGGGACCTCACTGAGCTACGACTTCGGCGGCAGCGATTTCGCCGTCATTGGTGCCTACGCCAACTCTGACCGTACCAATGAGCAAAACCTGCAAACACGCGGCCATGGCCAGAATGCTGAAGGTTGGGCGACGGGTCTGAAATACGATGGCAACGACATCTATCTGGCGACCATCTATTCTGAAACCCGCAACATGGCACCGATCTCTGGTGGTTTTGCTAACAAAGCGCAAAACTTCGAAGCCGTCGCGCAATATCAGTTTGATTTTGGCCTGCGTCCGTCCATCGGTTACGTTCAGTCGAAAGGCAAAGATATTGAAGGTATCGGTGATGAAGATATCGTGAAATATATCGACGTTGGTGCGACGTATTATTTCAACAAGAATATGTCGGCTTTTGTTGATTATAAAATCAACCAGATTGATGACAATAACAAACTGGGCGTCAACAGCGATGACATCGTGGCGCTGGGCATGACGTATCAGTTCTGATTCCGTGAAGGTATCGGATGATGGCGCTCTGGCGTCTTATCCGGTCTGAAGACGGAGAAAAAAGAGGCCGGATAAATTATCCGGCCTCTTTTATTGGATTACGCCGTTAACTTCACCGGCTCATCACGAAAATCGTCAGCCGGTTCCAGCGACAAATGCAGCGTGTTTAACAGCTCACGCAACTTCTCATGAAACTCGCGCAAGGTATATTCCAGTCGCTCAACGACTTCTTTATCTTTGATCGGAACGGTCGTCCAGTCGCCCGCTTTGTCAAACAGACCAAATTTGTAGCTATAGGTGAAACGCTTTTCCTGCGCTTCAAGTTCCATCCACCAACCCCAGAATTCGCGCAGTTCAGGCGCGGGCTTCACGTTGACGCAAACAGCCAGACAATCGAAAAAGAATCGATTATCTTCGCACTTTCCTTCCCGGATATAGGGGCCAAGCGCGGTGAATTTCTTGATCAATCTGCTCTTCGGGTGTCCACTCGGTAACGTCATTGCGATCTCCTGTTGTGAAGCAACTGTTTTACCAAAACAGTAGAATTTAGCAAATTATTAACACAATCTCTTTTCAATCCAGCGGGTGATTTCCTGTAACGCATTGTCAAAATTGCGATACACCGGATTGAATGGAATCTCCAGCAACTTACCGTCAGAAGATGAAGACGTGATTAAGCGCGACTCCTCTTCCGGGCTAAACGGATCGTTCTTCCAGAAGCCCGACAGCATTGGCGTCGGGCAACGTCTGCCGAGCAGCCCCTGCACCTTCAGCGAATAGCGATTAAGCTCCACGCGCAGCGCTTCATCGGACGCATCGTGCATTCCCAGTCGACTCGCCAGAACGTCAAGATACATTTCCGGTACCGCCCCCTGACGCAGTGGATCACTCAGCAATGCATGGACAACCGGACCAAGACAGGCCACCGCTTTCAGACGCGGTGATTCAAGATAGGCCAGACGCACCGCCACGTTGGCACCGAAACGGAATCCGAACGCCGCCACTCGGGTATGATCCACCCACGGTACATTCGGCAGCGATTTCAGCACATGCTGGTGCAGCAGACTGGAGTCCTGAGAGAGCTTCCACTTTGAAGAGAAACCGACGGAAGGCATATCCAGCGTGAGCATGGCAATGCCACGCGGTGCGAAATAGCGCTCATACAGGGTGTAGTAATCGGTTTGCATCGAATCCAGGCCACCGCACATGAGCACCGTCGGGAACGGGCCGTCGCCTTTTGGCATATGCAAGAATCCGGTGACGGGGGAACCGCCGGGCACCGAAAACTCCATCTCACGTAGCGTTCCCGGCAGTCGCTGCGCGGCTTCCTCATAAGCCCGGTTAGATAATGCCTGTGCCTGTTCCGCCAGATCGTCCCCTTTCAGGTGCGGATAGGCGGCAATGTTGTATAACGTCGAGGCGTGCAGCCAGTGACGCCCACTGCGCTCAGGATCCGTTTCCTGGCAGGCTTTCTGTTGCCAGTCCATCGCCTGTTTAGCCCATTCATAAATCCAGTTGCCGCCACGGTAACCGATCACCGTATCGTAAAGCTCAGCATCAGTACGTTCAGCGTCGCTCATCACGATACGCGCCTGGACATCAAGAATTTCTCGCGGATCCACCCCGCGCCAAATCCACATCAGGCGGTTAATCATGCGATACCAGTGGGGGATATTCTTGCCATCCAGCGCTGACTGCACGGGCGGCTGCGTCCCGGCATTAAAACGGCGGACCAGAGTCGACGTTTCGGGATGTTTAAAACGGGGTTTGAACAGGATTTCGCTAAGATTAGCCTGTGACATTGATGCAGCCTCCTGAAGTACTTACTGAGGCACATTGTAACCCGACACCGGCTAAATAGAACAACGCCCGGCAGTGCCAGGCGTTGAAAAAGTCAGAGATTAGCGGCCAGAAATCGGCGGAATAAAGGTCACACCCATATCCCACGGCTGCTCAATCCAGGTATCCTGCGGGATATCAATCACATAATCATCGACTAACGGGCGGCCCGCCGGTTTTGCAAAGATAGTGACAAAGTGCGCTTTTGGATACATTTCACGGATGGCCACAGCGGTACCGCCGGTATCCACCAGATCGTCGATGACGATAAAACCTTCACCGTCGCCTTCTGCGCGCTTGAGAATTTTCAGCTCACGCTGGTTGTCGTGATCGTAGCTGGAAATGCATACGGTATCGACATGACGAATGCCCAGTTCACGTGCCAGCAATGCGCCCGGCACCAGACCACCACGGCTAACGGCAATAATGCCTTTCCACTGTTCTGAAGGCATCAGGCGGTTTGCCAGTTTGCGTGCATGAATCTGCAGCATGTCCCAGGTGACGACGTATTTTTCGCTCATGTGAAGTGTCCCAGCCTGTTTATCTACGGCTTACAAAGTGTTCAAGGGGGAAATAGGTTGCGCGAGATTATAGAGATCTGAGCCACCAAAAACCAGTGTTTCGCGGAATCGGGCCCTCTTTTTACGTGCTTTATACTCGCAGCGGGCGCAGAAAGTGGTATTCTCAAACGCATCTCGCAAGCCTGACTTGTGGTAATAATTAACCTGCTAACCCTGTGACCTGCAAGCTTGTTTGCAGAGCACCTAAAGGAGACTTATCGTGTCAGAACTGTCTCAACTCTCGCCGCAGCCGCTGTGGGATATTTTTGCAAAAATCTGCTCTATTCCTCACCCGTCCTATCACGAAGAGCAACTCGCTGAGCACATCATTGGCTGGGCAAACGAGAAAGGTTTCCACGTTGAGCGCGACCAGGTGGGCAATATCCTGATTCGCAAACCGGCCAGCGCAGGAATGGAAAACCGTAAACCGGTGGTTCTGCAAGCGCACCTGGATATGGTGCCGCAGAAAAACAACGACACCGTGCACGATTTCACGAAAGATCCGATCCAGCCTTATATCGACGGCGAATGGGTAAAAGCGCGTGGCACCACGCTGGGTGCCGATAACGGCATCGGGATGGCTTCCGCACTGGCCGTTCTGGCTGACGACAGCGTCGTTCACGGTCCGCTGGAAGTACTGCTGACGATGACGGAAGAAGCGGGGATGGATGGTGCATTTGGTCTGCAGGCCAACTGGTTGCAGGCGGACATTCTGATCAACACCGATTCTGAAGAAGAAGGTGAGATCTACATGGGTTGCGCGGGGGGGATCGACTTCACCTCTAACCTGCCCCTGACCCGTGAAGCCGTTCCGGCAGGCTTCCAGACCGTTAAGCTGACCCTGAAAGGACTGAAAGGCGGTCACTCCGGTGGCGAAATCCACGTCGGTCTTGGCAACGCGAACAAACTGTTGGTTCGTTTCCTGGCGGGTCATGCTGAAGAGCTGGATCTGCGTCTGGTCGATTTCAACGGCGGTACGCTGCGTAACGCGATTCCGCGTGAAGCCTTTGCGACCGTCGCCGTCGCAGCGGACAAGGTTGATGCGCTGAAGGCGCAGGTCAACGCTTATCAGGACATTCTGAAAAACGAACTGGCCGAAAAAGAGAAAAACCTGGTGGTTCTGCTGGAGAGCGCTGCGAACGATAAAGCGGCACTGACGGCGCAGTCTCGTGACGGCTTTATCCGTCTGTTAAACGCGACGCCGAACGGCGTGATCCGCAATTCCGACGTCGCAAAGGGCGTGGTTGAAACCTCACTGAACGTGGGTGTCGTCACCATGACCGATGACAACGTCGAAATCCATTGTCTGATCCGTTCGCTGATCGACACGGGTAAAGATTATGTCGTTAGCATGCTGGATTCCCTGGGCAAACTGGCGGGCGCGAAAACCGAAGCTAAAGGGAGCTACCCTGGCTGGCAGCCGGATGCGAACTCCCCGGTGATGCATCTGGTGCGCGAAACCTATCAGCGTCTGTTCAACAAGACGCCGAACATCCAGATTATCCACGCGGGTCTGGAGTGCGGTCTGTTTAAAAAGCCATACCCAAATATGGATATGGTCTCTATCGGGCCAACCATCACCGGCCCACACTCACCGGATGAGCAAGTGCATATCGAAAGCGTCAGTCATTACTGGCGGCTTCTGACCGAACTGCTGAAAGCGATTCCGACGAAGTAAGTCACGATCGTGATGCTTTAATCTTGCCGGATGGCGGTGCGTTGCGCCTTATCCGGCCTACGAACTGTCAACAGATTTGTAGGCCGGATAAGTGAAACGCCATCCGGCAGTTTTCATACCCGTTATTCATCGCGGTTATAACCCCAGTAATAACTGCCGTTCCAGTTGCGGATCGAGCAGCGTAACGTGCAGCCCCACCAGGCGTACCCCCCGCCCTCCCCGGCGCTCGTCCCAGGTTTTACGCGCGGTAGAAATCAGATCTTCTTTATTCAGTCGCGGCCAGACGTGTTCCTGAGTGGTTTGCTGAAAATCATTAAACTTTAACTTCACCCCCTGACGGGCGATGAGCAGATCGGGTTTCACTTTCGCCAGCCGTCGCTCAAGTTCCGGATATAACCGCTCAATAATCGCTTCACAGTCGGACCACTCATGAATGTCTTCCGCCATTGTGCGTTCGACGCCGATCGATTTTCGTAAGCGTTCATTATTGACGTCCCGATCGTCGATTCCCTGACTGCGCTCCCACAGTACCCGACCAAACTTACCGAAGCGCTTAAGTAATGTCGCCAGATCGAACTGCTGCACATCACCGCAGGTGCGTAGCCCCATGCTTTCCAGCTTTGCTGCAGACACTTTACCGACGCCGGGAATTTTACCCAGTGGTAACGTCCTGAGGAACGCCGGCACAGCATCCGGCGTAATGACATATTGCCCGTTGGGTTTATTCAGATCGGAGGCGATCTTGGCCAGAAACTTCACCGGCGCCACGCCCGCCGAGGCGGTAAGTTGCAGTTCGTTGAAGATAGTCTGGCGGATCTCCTGGGCGATGAGCGTTGCCGAACCATGACAGTGCATGCTGTCCGTGACGTCCAGATACGCTTCATCCAGGGACAGTGGCTCAATTAATGCGGTGTAGCGTGAAAAGATGTCCTGAAGCTGGCGGGAGGCTTCTTTATAGGCTTCGTAGCGCCCGGGTAATAGCATGAGGTGCGGGCACAGCTTCAGCGCCATCCCGGTGGGCATCGCGCTGCGCACGCCAAATTTACGGGCGGGATAGTTGGCGGTACTGATGACGCCTCTGCGTTCGCGGCTGCCGCCAATCGCAATAGGGATGTCGCGCAGCGCCGGGTTGTCACGCATCTCAACCGCTGCGAAAAAACAGTCCATATCAACATGTATGATTTTACGCATCACTCATCCCCCACAATACTGTTTAAGTATACAGTGTTATTTTAACGTGGGAAAGGATTGTACGCACCAGACAACGCCATACTGGCGGGTTCAGGCTGAGTAGAATGCCGCCGCCATGCCAGGGTACTATTCCCCCGTCCGGCACGGGGGATCAATATGCACAAATTATTGCGGTCGTACCTTGTGATGCAATGCGGCGATCTGCTGTTTTTTATCGAGTTTTTCGACCAGCGGTTGTACGACCTTTTCACCATGCTGACCAAAATACTGATACAACGTATCCGCTGCACTCTGAGTCAGGATCATAATTTCGATGCGCCGGTTGCCCGCACTTTGTGGGTTTTTACTATCCAGTAGCATCTGGTCAGCCATTGCGCTCACCTGCATCACTTTATCATCAGGCATTCCAGCTTCTTCCAGTACGCGGCGAGCTGACAACGCTCTGTCGCCTGACAGATTCCAGTTGTTATAGATATTGTTTTTATAGCCCATCGCATCGGTATGCCCGGTGATAATGATCTTATTGTCCAGTGAGTCAAATACCGGAGCCAGTTCCACCAACAGCGATCTAAAGAACGGCATGATCCTCGCGCTGCCTCGCTCAAACATATTGCGATTCTGGTCGTCTTTAATCAGCACACGTAACCCCTGCGGTACAATCTCCATTTCCAGGTTGGTTTCCATGTGGGCATTGCGGGCGACAATATTGATGCTGGTCGCGAGCTCCCCCAATTCTGAAGCTGACTTTCTCTTCAGCAACGACGTCTTTTCATTCACATCACGCACTTTCTTTTCAGTTTCATCACTCACCTGCACCACTTCTTTCGGCGAGGTCAGTTCCTCCTTGCCCGGTTGATTACGCGACTTGTTGTTATTGCTTACCGTACGCGTAATCGGTTTTTGACCAATCTTATTGAGCGGCGTCAGTCCGCCGCCGTTGAAAATCGACTGACCATGCAGCGCCGCCACGATGTTTTCACGATCGGATTTACTGACGCTGTTCACAATCAACTTTATCGTGGTTACCAAAGGTGCCGAACGTATCTCCGAAGTGTCCGCCCGCTTTACCCTCGACGCGATGCCGGGTAAGCAGATGGCAATCGACGCCGATCTGAACGCGGGTCTTATTAACCAGCAGCAGGCGCAAACGCGGCGTAAGGACGTCGCCAGCGAAGCGGATTTCTACGGCGCGATGGACGGGGCCTCGAAGTTTGTCCGCGGCGATGCCATCGCTGGCATGATGATTCTGGCGATCAACCTGATCGGCGGCGTGTGCATCGGTATTTTCAAATATGATCTTAGCGCTGAAGCCGCATTCCAGCAGTACGTGCTGATGACCATTGGTGATGGACTGGTTGCACAGATCCCTTCCCTGTTGCTTTCCACCGCCGCCGCAATTATCGTGACCCGCGTCAGCGACAATGGCGATATTGCCACCGATGTCCGCGCACAGTTGCTGGCCAGTCCTTCGGTACTCTATACCGCCACCAGCATTATGTTCGTGCTGGCGGTGGTTCCAGGAATGCCGCACTTTCCCTTCCTCGCGTTCAGCGGCCTGCTGGGCTTCACCGCATGGCGGATGAGTAAACGTCCGAAAACCGCCGAAGCCGAAGAGAAAAATCTCGAAACGCTGACGAAAACCATCGTCGAAACGACCGAGCAGCAGGTCACCTGGGAAACCATCCCCCTGATTGAACCCATCAGCCTGAGCCTGGGGTATAAGCTGGTCTCACTGGTGGATAAATCAAAAGGTAATCCGCTGACCCAGCGTATTCGCGGCGTGCGTCAGGTGATTTCCGATACTAATGGCGTATTGCTGCCAGAAATTCGCATTCGTGAAAATTTCAGATTAAAGCCCAGCCAGTACGCGATCTATATCAATGGTATTAAGGCCGATGAGGCCGATATTCCGTCCGACCGCCTGATGGCGCTGTCTTCCAGCGAAACCTACGGCGAGATTGACGGCATATTAGGCAATGACCCGGCTTACAATATGCCGGTGACCTGGATTCAGGCAGCGCAGAAAGCAAAAGCATTGAATATGGGTTATCAGGTGATTGACTGCGCCAGTGTCATTGCCACTCACGTAAATAAGGTGGTGCGCAGTTACATTCCCGATCTGTTCAACTACGACGATATTACCCAGTTGCATAACCGACTCTCTTCGATGGCTCCGCGGCTGGCGGAAGATCTCAGCGCCGCGCTGAATTACAGCCAGTTGCTGAAAGTGTATCGCGCATTGCTGATTGAAGGTGTTTCACTGCGCGATATCGTCACCATCGCCACCGTGCTGGTCGCCAGCAGTAGTGTGACGAAAGACCCCATTCTGCTGGTGGCTGATATCCGTCTTGCGCTGCGTCGCAGCATTACGCACCCGTTCGTGCGTAAGCAGGAACTGGCGGTTTATACGCTGAATAACGAACTGGAAAATCTGCTTTCTAACGTGGTGAATCAGGCGCAGCAGAGCGGTAAGGTGATGCTCGACAGTGTGCCGGTGGATCCGAATATGCTGAGTCAGTTCCAGAGCAACATGCCGCAGATTAAAGAGCAGATGAAAGCTGCAGGCAAAGAGCCGGTTCTGCTGGTCGCACCGCAGTTACGCCCGCTGCTGGCGCGCTACGCCCGACTCTTCGCGCCGGGCCTGAACGTTCTGTCTTATAACGAAGTGTCAGATGAGCTGGAACTGAAAATTATGGGCGCGTTGAGTTAAATCGTTGCTCGTCGGTTTAAGTTGGCCGCGATTCTGCCGCTTTATAACGCTGACGCGACAAGGATGTTGCACTTCAACTGTCTGCTCATTTAAAAGGATTGATGGGTGATCATTGAACGGGATATCCCGAATCATTTTGAAAATGCCTTTCAGTACGATGACCCTGAGGCACGCAGGTACACATATCCGGCATTTGTGCGCCAGCAAGAGCTGAAAAAGCATAATGAAAAGCAATCAGCAGTCGCCCCGATTGCCGCACGGGTGCCGCTTATTGAACCTGTCGATCTCTTGCTGGCAGGAACGGTGACGATTGTCTCCATCGTCCTGCTGCTGTTTGCCTGTTAGATGATGGTATTTTCTTTCAGGATCCGGCGCGCGCCGAGAAAGTGATCCTGCCAGAACGGGTCGGACAACTGACTCACCCGAATAGTTTCGCCGGTACGCGGTGACTGGATAAACTGCCCATCCCCCAGATAGACCCCCATATGATCGGCAATCTCCTGGCTGTGAATATGGAAAAACAGCAGATCGCCACGGCGCAGGTCGCGGTGAGAGACAATCGTTGCCCGACGATAGTGATACATTTCATTTGCCGTGCGCGGTAATTTCGCCGCCAGGATTTTGTTGTAGGCGTAGAAAACCAGCCCGCTGCAGTCAAATCCGCGATCCGGATTGATGCCTCCCCATACGTAAGGTTTCCCGAGTTGAGCTTCCAGGCGTTGTATGGCCACTTCCGTGATGTTCTGCAAGTGGTCACTGCTGAGGAAATCTTTATTTTCCGCCAGCGCCTGCCAGCGATGACTGTCCGCACGCAACGGTCCCGGAAACCACTCCGGATGCTGTTCAAGCAGCACACGGTTGTGCTGGCGCAGCGCTTTTTTGCTGGCCGGCGTTCCGGAGACAATATAATGCGCCTGCCTTCTGAGTTTCGCCTGATATTTACCGAGCAGTCGTTCGCGGTTATGCATCCGCAGCTTCGCGGCATAGCTTAATGTCTGATGGGAAGAGGCTGCTGCAGACCACGGTGAATAAATGACGCACAACGATAGCAGCCCCGGCAGAATGAAGCGCGGAGCACCTGAAAAAAACATAAAAAAACATAACCTAAATAAACAGTGAGGCCACAGTTTAACCAGGCGATGAAATGACCAGGCTTAATAATCAATAATTAAAAAATTAATGGTTTATTATCAGTGAATTGCATAGCAAGGACTCCTGTTGGCGTCCCTGACATCCTTTCTTCAATAACGGACAGAGCAGGTCAGGTTCTGACTGCGCTCACGACAAACGTGCTGTATAAATTGTAAACGCATCATGAGAGACTTGCGAAAAACTGTCGTGGTGTTAATGTGAGCGCACCAAATCCAGATTAGTCCGATTTGGGGATCTTATTATTTGCCGTTCTGGCGTGTGCAATCGTTTTATCAAGGAACAAGCAGTATGCGTAAAATCGCATTATTTATTGCGATGCTTTTGATCCCGTGCGTGTCATTCGCCGGCCTGCTGAGTAGCAATAGCTCCACAACGCCGATCAGCAAAGAATATAAGCAGCAATTGATGGGATCGCCGGTCTATATACAGATCTTCAAGGAAGAGCGCGCGCTCGATCTCTATGTCAAGATGGGTGAACAGTATCAACTTCTCGACAGCTACAAGATTTGTAATTACTCCGGTGGTTTAGGTCCGAAACAGCGCCAGGGGGACTTTAAAAGTCCGGAAGGTTTTTATAACGTCCAGCGCAGTCAGCTCAAACCCGATAGCCGCTTTTATAAAGCCATCAATATTGGTTTCCCGAACGCCTATGACCGCGCGCACGGTTACGAAGGCAAATATCTGATGATTCACGGTGCCTGCGTCTCCGTCGGCTGCTACGCCATGACCGACAGCGGCATCGATGAGATTTTCCAGTTTGTCACTGGCGCGCTGGTCTTTGGGCAGTCGAGTGTTCAGGTCAGTATTTATCCCTTCCGCATGACCGATGCCAACATGCAACGCCACAAATATTCCTATTACAAAGAGTTCTGGTCGCAGTTAAAGCCGGGATACGATTACTTTGAGCAGACCCGCAAGCCGCCGACCGTTTCTGTTGTCGACGGCCGCTATGTGGTCAGCAAGCCGTTGAGTCACGAAGTGGCCCAGCCGCAGCTGGCGTCAAACTACGCGCTCCCCGAGACAAAATAATGCCCATTCGCCTGGCATAATCTTTTGCCAGGTTTCGTTTCCTGTCAGCGGTTGCGTGGCAATGACAGTGACCACATCGTTGGGTGTGGTCTCTGAGCTGAAATCAATTTCTACATCCTGATCCAGTAGCGTCGCCACACCAAACGGCGCGCGGCGGGTGATCCAGAACAGATTCGTTGAGCAGAATGCCATCACGTAGCGGCCATCTGACAACAGCATGTTAAAGACCCCTTTCTCACGCAGTACACCTGCCAGCGTGGCAATATACCTGAACACTGCCGTCATATTGCCAGGCGTACGCGGGTAGCGCTGGGTGAGTTTGTGCAGCAGCCAGCAGAATGCCTTTTCGCTGTCGGTTTCACCGACCGGGCGAAAATTGCCGGTTTCCAGCGTTTTATAACCCGAAAGCTGCCCGTTGTGCGCGTAGGTCCAGTTGCGGCCCCACAGTTCACGCGTGAAGGGATGGGTGTTCTCCAGCGCCACTTCGCCCCGGTTCGCCTGGCGAATATGGGCAACCACGGAGCAGGATTTGATCGGGTAGTCCTGTACCAGTTTGGCGATGGGGGAATTAAAGCTGGGTTGCGGATCTTTGAACGTCCGGCAGCCTTTGCCTTCATAGAAGGTGATGCCCCAGCCGTCTTTGTGCGGCCCGGTTCCTCCTCCTCGCTGAACCAGCCCGGTAAAACTAAAGCAGATATCGGTAGGCACATTGGCGCTCATCCCGAGCAGTTCGCACATACATCACCTCCACAACAGCGGGGGCGTAAGGCCCCCGGCGAAGACTTATTTAACCATCTCTTTTTCGATCAGCTGAATCAGGATATGAATCACTTTAATATGAATTTCCTGAATACGGTCAGCATAGCCGAAATGCGGAACACGGATTTCGATATCGGCGGTACCGGCCATTTTGCCGCCGTCTTTACCGGTCAGGGTGATCACTTTCATCCCCTTCTCGCGCGCCGCGGCGATGGCTTTGATCACGTTACCCGAATTGCCGGACGTCGAGATGCCTAACAGCACATCGCCTTCGCGCCCTACCGCTTCCACATAACGGGAAAAGACGTAGTCGTAACCGAAATCATTGCTGACGCAGGAGATGTGGCTGACGTCGGAAATCGCAATGGCCGGATAGCCCGGACGGTTTTCGCGATAACGCCCCGTCAACTCTTCTGCAAAGTGCATGGCATCACAATGAGAGCCGCCGTTACCGCAGGACAGTACCTTACCACCCGCTTTAAAACTGTCTGCCAGCAGGACCGCCGCGCGCTGAATAGCGTGAATATTGGCGTCATCTTTTAAAAAATTAGCCAGCGTTTCCGCCGCTTCGTTCAGTTCGTTACGAATAAGATCCTGGTACATGAGGATATCCTTCAGCATGAATGTAAATGACAGGATGCAGTGTACCGGATAGCACTGGCAGCGAGAAGCATAAGCCACACCAATGGCGACGGCTTTTGATTTTTCGTGCCGCGGAAAACGGCAACAATGTGAGCTTTGTTGTAATTATTTTGTAAACACATTGATAAAAGATTTTACATCCACTACAACCATAACATCACAAGTGGTCAGACCTCCTACAAGCAAGGGAGCTTTTCGTTATGATGATTTTGAGTATTCTCGCTACGGTCGTTCTGCTCGGCGCGCTGTTCTATCACCGCGTGAGCTTATTTCTCAGCAGCCTGATTTTGCTCGTCTGGACAGCGGCGCTGGGTGTTGCCGGACTGTGGTCCGTCTGGCTGCTGGTGCCTCTGGCCATTATCCTCGTGCCATTCAACTTTACGCCGATGCGTAAGTCGATGATCTCCGCGCCGGTTTTCCGCGGCTTCCGTAAGGTTATGCCGCCGATGTCACGTACGGAGAAAGAAGCGATTGATGCCGGTACCACCTGGTGGGAAGGCGATCTGTTCCAGGGCAAACCGGACTGGAAAAAACTGCATAATTACCCGCAACCGCGTCTGACCGCCGAAGAACAGGCGTTCATCGACGGTCCGGTAGAAGAAGCGTGCCGTATGGCGAATGACTTTCAGATCACCCATGAGCTGGCCGATCTGCCGCCGGAGCTGTGGGCATTCCTGAAAGAACATCGCTTCTTCGCGATGATCATTAAGAAAGAGTACGGCGGGCTGGAATTCTCCGCTTACGCGCAGTCTCGCGTTCTGCAAAAATTGTCCGGCGTCTCCGGGATCCTGGCGATCACCGTGGGCGTTCCGAACTCTTTAGGCCCTGGCGAACTGTTGCAGCATTACGGTACGCAAGAGCAAAAAGACCATTACCTACCCCGCCTGGCGCGTGGTCAGGAGATCCCTTGTTTCGCATTGACCAGCCCGGAAGCGGGTTCCGATGCGGGGGCTATTCCGGATACCGGTGTCGTCTGCATGGGTGAGTGGCAGGGTCAGCAGGTGCTGGGGATGCGCCTGACCTGGAACAAGCGTTACATCACGCTTGCGCCTATCGCTACCGTCCTGGGACTGGCGTTTAAACTTTCCGACCCGGATAAACTGTTAGGCGGCGATGAAGAACTGGGGATCACCTGCGCGTTGATCCCTACCTCCACGCCAGGGGTGGAAATTGGTCGTCGTCATTTCCCGCTGAACGTCCCGTTCCAGAACGGTCCGACGCTCGGTAAAGACGTATTTGTGCCGATCGATTACATCATCGGCGGCCCGAAAATGGCCGGTCAGGGCTGGCGTATGCTGGTGGAATGTCTGTCGGTAGGTCGCGGCATTACTCTACCGTCAAACTCTACCGGCGGGGTGAAATCCGTCGCGATGGCGACCGGTGCCTACGCCCATATTCGTCGTCAATTTAAAATCTCCATCGGTAAGATGGAAGGGATCGAAGAACCACTGGCACGCATTGCCGGTAACGCCTACGTAATGGATGCAGCGGCGTCCCTCATCACCTACGGCATTATGCTGGGTGAGAAACCGGCGGTGCTGTCGGCTATTGTGAAGTACCACTGTACCCACCGCGGCCAACAGTCGATTATCGACGCGATGGATATTACCGGCGGCAAGGGCATTATGCTTGGCGAAGGTAACTTCCTCGCGCGGGCCTACCAGGGCGCGCCGATTGCTATCACTGTGGAAGGTGCCAACATCCTGACCCGTAGCATGATGATCTTTGGCCAGGGGGCGATTCGTTGCCATCCGTATGTGCTGGAAGAGATGGCGGCGGCGCAGAACAATGATGTGAATGCGTTCGATAAACTGCTGTTCAAACATATCGGCCACGTCGGCAGTAACAAGGTGCGCAGCTTCTGGCTGGGTTTGACGCGCGGCTTAACCAGCCAAACGCCCACCCGCGATGCGACAAAACGGTATTATCAGCACCTTAACCGTCTGAGCGCGAACCTCGCGCTGCTCTCCGACGTTTCGATGGCGGTGCTGGGCGGCAGTCTGAAACGCCGCGAGCGCATCTCCGCCCGTCTGGGTGATGTGTTGAGTCAGCTATATCTGGCCTCTGCGGTACTGAAGCGTTATGACGATGAAGGCCGCCATGAAGCCGATCTGCCGCTGGTTCACTGGGGCGTTCAGGATGCACTGTATAAAGCGGAACAGGCGATCGACGATCTGCTGCAAAACTTCCCGAACCGTCTGGTTGCCGGGCTGCTGAAGGTCGTTATTTTCCCAACCGGTCGTCACTATCTGGCCCCGTCGGACAAGCTGGATCACAAAGTCGCGAAAATTTTGCAGGTTCCAAGCGCCACCCGTGACCGCATTGGTCGTGGTCAGTACCTGACGCCGAGCGAGCATAACCCGGTGGGATTACTGGAAGAGGCGCTGCTGGACGTGATGGCCGCCGACCCAATCCACCAGCGTATTTGCAAAGAAATTGGCAAAAACCTGCCGTTTACCCGTCTGGATGAACTGGCGCAAAACGCCCTGGCAAAAGGCTTAATCGACAAAGAGGAAGCGGCCATTCTGATCAAGGCGGAAGAAAGCCGTCTGCGCAGCATTAATGTGGATGATTTTGAACCAGAGGAGCTGGCGACGAAGCCGGTAAAGCTGCCAGAAAAAGTACGTAAAATCGAAGCCGCATAACGCTTATGCATAACCTTTTAGCCTCGCTTCGGCGGGGCTTTTTATCGCCCACGTTTCCTGAAAGCACGTGCTACAGTGTCAGAATGCTGTTCAACAAGGAGGCCCTACCGTGCCTGGTTTGAAAATTACGCTGCTGCAACAACCGCTGGTCTGGATGGATGGCCCGGCCAATTTGCGTCACTTCGACCGTCAACTGGAAACCGTAACCGGACGGGACCTGATCGTTTTACCGGAGATGTTCACGACCGGTTTTGCGATGGAAGCCGCCGGGCAGTCGCTTACGGAGGAGCAGCTTATCGCCTGGCTGCGCGCTAAAGCGCAACAGACCGATGCGCTGGTGGCCGGGAGTGCCGCCATCTCCGGTGAGCAGGGGGCGGTGAATCGCTTTTTTCTGGTGGAGCCGCAAGGGACAGTTCACTTTTATGACAAGCGCCACCTGTTTCGCATGGCGGACGAACATCATCATTACCAGCCAGGCAACCGCCGTGTGATCGTGGAATGGCGCGGGTGGCGCATTCTCCCGCTGGTTTGTTATGACCTGCGTTTCCCGGTGTGGTCACGCAATCTGAATGATTACGATCTGGCGCTGTATGTCGCCAACTGGCCTGCTCCCCGCTCTTTGCACTGGCAGACACTGCTGGCGGCGCGCGCTATCGAAAATCAGGCATATGTTGCCGGGTGCAACCGCGTCGGCACCGACGGTAACGGCCATCATTATCGTGGAGACAGTCGGGTTATCAATCCCCAGGGGGAAGTGATCGCCACGGCAGAAGCCCATCAGGCCACGCGCATTGATGCCGAACTGTCGCTAAGTGCGTTGAAAGAGTACCGGGAAACCTTCCCGGCCTGGCAGGATGCCGACCCGTTTATCCTGCGCTAACTCTCTTATCTTCTCCGCGACGGGAACCAGGCAAAAAAGTCTACCGCTGCGGGGATTGCTCAGCCTCAGGTTCCCTGATAAACAGGCTGACAAAGATGGCTAACGACAAGTCGCGACGGTCTGAGTATTTTTCGTTCCAGCGTCAGACCACATAACGCAGACCAGGTTCTCTGGCCTGACCACGTTTCAGTCCCCGGGAGTTTTTCCACCCGCGTGCAGCGAACTGTCAGAATCAACTATCCGGCTGGTATATACCGTTGGAGTACGGATTTTGTTAATTTAACTAAAATCATTCTCCTGGACAGTCCCATATTCATACTTCTATACCCTAACGTCACTGGCTATTAGCAGAAGCATTTCAAACCAGGAAACACAATACAGAAGAATAAAATTTAAAATCCCTAACAGGGATAATCTAAACGTCAAACCTTCCATTTTATGTGTTAAGAAAAACAGTACGTAATATAAAAAAATCAACAATGGTGGATTTAAAAATAGAATGACATCATTTCTTATAGTAAAAATCAAATGGATAACTAAATCAGATAGTAAATGGTTACTCTGCAAAAGAAAGGGATGACAAAGTAGCAATGCAGCCTGAATTGCCAATATAACGATATCAGCGATAATAATTCTTACCAGAAAACGGCCCATTATTTTATGCCTTCTCTCTTTTTGTATTCATCCAGAATATCGTTTATAAAGTATTGACCATATAGATTTAGCCCGCCTCTAAGCCCTGGCAGGTCCGGTGAGAGATACTCCCCGTCCCGCAGTCATAGTACCGGAACCGGTTGTAGTACAACCCTGCTTCTTCATCCTCGTACCGCTCCGGAAAACGCAGGCGGCTGTCAGATATATCATCCTTATGGCAGTGTTAACGACAGGACAGCTACAGCAGGCCATGAACACCAAAGACGAACTGTTTTTTAAGTAGCCTGGCGCAGATCCTGAATCTTTCGCTGGATGAACTGCCTGGATTTGCGCCGGCCAACCATAGCACCGGGCGTTTTCGCTGTCATTAGTCGTTCTGGTAAGGAAGCGGGATTTGATATCGGGGTGAGTGTTACGGTGAAAATATCAGAAGGTTGCCTGACCATTATTGCCGACAGCAACGAGGCTTAGGAACTGTGGAAGGAATTTTATCAGGTTAAACAGGTAGTTAAGTGGATAAAGGACGGGAAGTTTAGTGTGTTGAACGAGAGTTAAATAATAAAAAATCCGGGAGCAACAATTATCTCCCGGTATTTATTTTATAAAATCCTATTTATACATAATATATTCACACTCTATTTCATCGTAGCTATAGTCTATTTGAATCTGAAAAGACAGGTCACAAGATATTATTCTTATTTCGTCAGAACGTAACTCATTAAAATTATAATAACCAGAAAATTTATTACTTATTTTATAAGCTCCGCAAAATTTCCATTCTTCATCAATTAATAAATAAGAAAAAAGTCCTGCGACTTTCTCTTTGATGAACTCAACAAGCTGTTGATAGTTATTAATTTCAATTTTAGCTTTCGAGATTATTTCCTTATTTTTAAGAGAATTTATAATATCATCAGTTTCTTCTAAGTTAAGAAAATTCCCCATATCAATGACACTACTTGTAAACAGTTGAATTTTATTGAAATAATCATTTTTACAAACATTACCCTGCGCTTTTCTATAGAGTAATGCTCGTTTGCATTCAGATATACTCATTTGCATCCTCCTTTACCATAATATGCTTTCCCTTTACCGTTACGTAGTTGAAGTCGTCCATATTTATTTATTCGAGGATTTCCAAAATCATCTGTTTTAACTTTTCCGGCTTCCCAGTGAGGCTTGTCTGGATGACTAATATCCATTGTTTGTTCTTGTACTGATGATAAGCCAGTACCACCACCAGGCTTTGGTGTCTCGTAAGAATATTCTCGACCTGAGCTATTCTGTGATTGACTAATCGGTTGCTGGCTTGTGGGTATCCCAGCTTGCCTCCATGGCTTCACGACGCGCAGCACGAGAAGAGCCAAATGGATTGTTTTCACTGCCTAAAGCCTCTCCACTTAAACCCAGCGGGTCGATCCATTTAATAGGATTTGGCGCATAACTGTAGAGGTTTATTCCCCCCGCCAGCCCTATCGGGTCTGGCTGCGTAAACCTTCCACAGTCCGGGTCGTAGTACCTGAACAGGTTATAATGCAGTCCCGTCTCACGGTCAAGGTACTGCCCCTGAAAGCGCAGGTTTTGCATCACACCCTGGCCGTCCGTCAAATCCTCATAGGGTGCTTTACCCCAGAGCGCTGTCTGGTGCTGCCGCCATTTCAGTTCGCCATCCGCATCCGTCAGCGCTTCCGGACTGCCATTCAGCCCGTTGCGGAACCACTGGATTTTTGTGGTTTCGCCACGGCCCACCATCCGTGCCAGCGGCGCATAGCTGCCTTCCTCATAACTGAACAGGTTGTGAAGGGAATGAAGGATGAGTGTTTAGTGTGCTGAACAAGAGTTAAATAATCAAAAAGCCGGGAAAATTTAATTTCTTACCCGGCTTTTTTCAGGAGTGCAATAAATTATCAAGTAATAAACGTAACTGTTTTAATACATATCCAGAGGAAAGAAAAGTTTCTCGGATAACATCAGAGCCAAATTTCTTCCAGATAATCCTGTCATATTCGTTAGTGGACAGTAATATAAAAACCTCCCCATCAAAACATGGAGTTAGGTTCAATGTTATCCAGATAGATGATAATCGTTGAGATTCTCTCCAACTTTCCGATTCTTCATAACCATCAACCACATATGAATAAATGGATTTTTTATCCAGATGGATGATAGTATTAGCCAGAGAATAATCATAATTTTGAAGCTTATCTTCTAATAATGAAGAAAATGTATGTAGTAAAGTATATTCATTATTATTCCCCATTTCCTGTGATTCACAAAAAATGGATACACTAGCAAAATGGCCATCAGTTTCTAATCGAATGGAGAATAGCTCCTTATTACCGATAATTAAATTATCCACATTTACCTCCTGACCCTTTACGTTTAGCAGCCATCTGGTTAAATCTATTACGAATCCATTGTGGAATTTTTAATCCTCTGGACGATTTCTCCCGGCCATTCCAATGAACTTGACTATTTTGTCCTTGATAACGATAAAACTCACCTTCGCTATTTTGTCCATACCATGTGCGACCCTCCGGATCAGCAGGTACAGCTCTTCGATAAACTTCCTCTGCATCTGGAGGTAAAGGCGTTGTTTTACTACCTCCACCTCTAAAATCAGGAGAGGAAGGATCGTGATGTGTTGCGGGATCATATGTTGGTTTTCGGCCATGATAAGGAGATTCAGATTTATATTCTGTTGTTAACCCTAACGGATCAATCCACCCCAACGGATTCGGTGCATAAGCATAAAGGTTCATCCCGCCAGTAAGATTCACCGGGTCTGGCTGCGTAAACCTTCCACAATCAGGGTCGTAATACCTGAACAGGTTATAATGCAGCCCCGTCTCACGGTCAAGATACTGCCCCTGAAAGCGCAGGTTTTGCATCACACCCTGGCCGTCCGTCAAATCCTCATAGGGTGCTTTACCCCAGAGCGCTGTCTGGTGCTGCCGCCATTTCAGTTCGCCATCCGCATCCGTCAGCGCTTCCGGACTGCCATTCAGCCCGTTGCGGAACCACTGGATTTTTGTGGTTTCGCCACGGCCCACCATCCGTGCCAGCGGCGCATAGCTGCCTGCCTCATAACTGAACAGCACCTCCGGGCAGTCCGGCTGCTTTTCACCATACAGCCGCAGCCCCGTCCAGCCAAACTGCGTTTCCTCCACCGCTTCTGTCCAGCGATGACGGGCTCGTTTTAACGTTCTGCGACCCAGCAGGTCATACTCCATCTCCACCTGCGTGTACACCGTGCCACGCACGTTCTCCACCTTCACCAGTCGTGAGTCCGCGTCGTATTCAAAACGCTGCTCCAGTGAGGCGTTCCACTTTCGGCTCAGACGGCCAAATTCATCGTAACGGTAATACGTGTTCCGGTATTCTTCCGTCCGGCTGGCCTGGCAGGGTTTGCTGTCGAACAGGTTGCCGCACGCGTCGTAGCGGAACTCCTCTTCCCGTATGCCGCTGCTGTCGTTGTGCTCCACCCGGATTATCCGGTCCGCACTGTCCCACCGGTACACCCGCACCGCCGGAACCGGCTCCTTCGGCCAGCTCACCCGCTCCTGTATCAGCCGGTCACCGCTGTCCCATGAATACCACTCCTGCGCCGTTATCCCCTGAACGCTGTTGCGCTCTTTTGCAGTTCGCCGGTGGCTTATCCTTCCCGCCACGTCATATTCCGTCTGCCGCCACTGGTTACCCTGACGCCGGTGAACTTCGCGGTGCAGGTTATCACGCTCGTACTCCGCAAGCTGAAAGGTGTGGTCGCCATCACGCAACTGCATTTCCAGCAGATGCCCGCTGCCGTAATACAGGTTTTCCAGCGAGCGACCGTCCGGCAGGGTGGTTTTCAGCAGGTTCCCCAGCGGGTCGTAATCGTGTTTATGCCGACCGGCGCTGTTCTCTTCGGCGGTCAGCAGCCCGCGACCGTCGTATTCCAGCGTAATCTGGTCCTGCGGCTCGGGGACGCGTTTTTCTGCTTCTGCCCGCTTTCCGGCTGCTGCTTTTTACTGATTTGACAGCACGTTAACCCGGATTTCCCGACGTACGGTTTTGCGCCGGCCAACCATAGCACCGGGCGTTTTCGCTGTCATTAGTCGTTCCGGTAAGGAAGCGGGATTTGATACCGGGGTGAGTGTTACGGTGAAAATATCAGAAGGTTGCCTGACCATTATTGCCGACAGCAACGAGATTCAGGAACTGAGAAATGAACTTTACCAGGTTAAACAGGTTGTGAAGGGAATGAAGGACGGGATGTTTAGTGTGCTGAATGAGAGTTAAACAATATAAGAGCCGGAGATATTTTATATTTCCGGCCAGAGAGATCATTAATAATCAATCAAGAAAATCATCTTCTTCAAGATAATAAATCACTGCATCTAATAAATCATCCTTGGTTGCAGCAGGATGGTGATTGAATTTATTATCAATAATATCACAAAAGATTGGAGATTCTAAAAATGTTCTAATTTTATCATTCTCAGCCATATCAAAAGATTCATCACGACTCTCAGCTAGATAATAGTTTTTATTTAAAATATCCATTTTAGATTTCAGATTAAAATCCTTATCTACATACAACCAACCAACATTTGGCAATGTCTTAACTTCAGATAACAAGCCATCAAGCCCTTTAATAGTTCTCATTGAATACCTCCAAATATTATTAACGACATCCAGAACCTCCACCCCATTTTTTACGACCACCAGAACCATCAGGATGGTAAATTTTGTGGTAGGCTTTATGATCCGCACGATCAACTAAACTTAATGTTCCTGGTTTATTTTCGTGATGCCATGTCATACCTGGTGGTGATTCCATACTGAATTTACCAGTCGAACTTGGTTGTACATGCTCCACAACACCCGGATATTTAGTCTGCATTTCTCGTCTGAACGCCGGGTCATTTTGCATACGTTCATAAACAGATTGATTACCACGCCTAAAATGTTCTGGATCTGACAAATCATATTCTGAAGGATTCAAAGTGTGGTCATGAAATATATTGTATTTACCAAGACCACGTTGACCTTCACCTTTATATAATCCAAGCGGGTCGATCCAACTCAGAGGATTAGGCGCATAAGCATAGAGGTTTATTCCCCCCGCCAGCCCTATCGGATCAGGGCTACAAACTTATCCATCACCCCGATCGTAGTGCTGGTTTTGATCGTAATGAGTAATACATCCCGTATCATACTCACATAGTTGCCTGATGAAACGTGTAGCGTTGAAGTCTAACCATTGACAGAGGATTAAGTAATAATCTGAAAATACTTAATCCTCTGTTGCGAACATTAATCAATATTCACCGTTACTTTGCTGATATCAGCGCCTCTGAATTTGTGAATTTTTATAGCATCACTGATTATTTTAGCCGTTTCTATTCCTAAAATGATAGAAGGTGATTTTTCTTTACCGCTACCAAAAGATGTTGATGTAAAGAATATTCCTTTGTCTAATTTCCTACCTGTTTCATCATAAAAAGTAGGGTCAGGCATAACCTGGTCAAAATACTGATTACATTTTTCACAATGATTTAACCTCTTATATGCTGAATAACTAATTATATTTTTTGGTTTCATTAGATATAGCGTTCCTTTCTTGTTTACTGACAAAAAGTCAACATTTAAAGAAAGTCCTTCTATGTACTCTTTAAATCTCAGCGAGGTAATCGGGCGTTTGTCATAGGTGTAGCCAATGTCGGTTTGATTATTCACCTTAAGATTTTCTGGTAGATAACTGTCATTAACGCAGCAACCACACTGCTCACAAAATGTACTCTCAGGTGCATCATCAAAAAAATATGCATGATTTCCAATTGCACTCAGTTCATAAGCAATAACAATACGCTTCTGCATTATTTTAACTCCGGATGTTGTTTAAAGAAATCTTCAGCCACATCTTTATATTTTGCACCCGGACCTTTATAGAACTCAGCTAATGCATCCAGCCGTTCAGATCTTGGGAAATTATTTTGAATTTTTCCACCACTATTTCCGCGTTGAGGCCGCATATGAACCGTTTCACCTTTTGCATTGACACCTGTTTTATTTACTAAGAAATCATTCATATCTTTATGAAGCTGCCGATGATCAACTTCATCAAGCATCGTTAATTTCTGGTTTTTCCTTCCTCCCATAAATTTGGGATCGGAATGGTGCCCATGACATTTTAGACCTAACGGATCGATCCAACTCAGAGGATTAGGCGCATAAGCATAGAGGTTTATTCCCCCCGCCAGCCCTATCGGGTCTGGCTGCGTAAACCTTCCGCTGTCCGGGTCGTAGTACCTGAACAGGTTATAATGCAGTCCCGTCTCACGGTCAAGGTACTGCCCCTGAAAGCGCAGGTTTTGCATCACACCCTGGCCGTCCGTCAAATCCTCATAGGGTGCTTTACCCCAGAGCGCTGTCTGGTGCTGCCGCCATTTCAGTTCGCCATCCGCATCCGTCAGCGCTTCCGGACTGCCATTCAGCCCGTTGCGGAACCACTGGATTTTTGTGGTTTCGCCACGGCCCACCATCCGTGCCAGCGGCGCATAGCTGCCTGCCTCATAACTGAACAGCACCTCCGGGCAGTCCGGCTGCTTTTCACCATACAGCCGCAGCCCCGTCCAGCCAAACTGCGTTTCCTCCACCGCTTCTGTCCAGCGATGACGGGCTCGTTTTAACGTTCTGCGACCCAGCAGGTCATACTCCATCTCCACCTGCGTGTACACCGTGCCACGCACGTTCTCCACCTTCACCAGTCGTGAGTCCGCGTCGTATTCAAAACGCTGCTCCAGTGAGGCGTTCCACTTTCGGCTCAGACGGCCAAATTCATCGTAACGGTAATACGTGTTCCGGTATTCTTCCGTCCGGCTGGCCTGGCAGGGTTTGCTGTCGAACAGGTTGCCGCACGCGTCGTAGCGGAACTCCTCTTCCCGTATGCCGCTGCTGTCGTTGTGCTCCACCCGGATTATCCGGTCCGCACTGTCCCACCGGTACACCCGCACCGCCGGAACCGGCTCCTTCGGCCAGCTCACCCGCTCCTGTATCAGCCGGTCACCGCTGTCCCATGAATACCACTCCTGCGCCGTTATCCCCTGAACGCTGTTGCGCTCTTTTGCAGTTCGCCGGTGGCTTATCCTTCCCGCCACGTCATATTCCGTCTGCCGCCACTGGTTACCCTGACGCCGGTGAACTTCGCGGTGCAGGTTATCACGCTCGTACTCCGCAAGCTGAAAGGTGTGGTCGCCATCACGCAACTGCATTTCCAGCAGATGCCCGCTGCCGTAATACAGGTTTTCCAGCGAGCGACCGTCCGGCAGGGTGGTTTTCAGCAGGTTCCCCAGCGGGTCGTAATCGTGTTTATGCCGACCGGCGCTGTTCTCTTCGGCGGTCAGCAGCCCGCGACCGTCGTATTCCAGCGTAATCTGGCCCTGCGGCTCGGGGACGCGTTTTTCTGCTTCGGCCCGCTGAAGCTCATCGTGACGAAAGCGTTTCAGGGTCACGGCGTTTTTGCCGTATTCATAACGCAGCTGCGTTTCCCCGTTATCGCGACGGATGAGTCTGCCCGACGCATCATGACCGTAGCGGTAAATCAGGCTCTGCGGGCTGTCGCCCTCATTTAGCGGAACGCCGTCCATCCGGTGCTCTGTCATCAGGCCGGTAGCGGTGTAATGCCAGTGGTGGCTGATGCCGCCAATATCCGTCTGGCTTATCAGGCGGTGCAGCGCGTCGTGCTCAAAAGCATAACGCTCGCCTTTTTCGTTCTCCAGCCACAGAGCACGGCCTGCATCGTCGTAACCGGCGCGTATCGTGGTTCCGTCCGGCTTTATCGCCTGCGTCAGTTGTCCGCGCTGGTCATAAGCGTAGTAGGTTGTCAGGCCGTCCGTTTCTTCACTGGACACCCTACTTTAGTGCCTTCTCTGGTCACGCCGAAGCCTTCTGCTAACTGGTGAATAGAATACCTAATACTTGTATCTGTTATTCAATTAGTCCTTTTTCTTTAAAAAATGCTAATAACGCCCTACCTCTTTCCGATAACTCCAGCTTCTTCAAATAAATAGGTATAAGTTCCTCCGAATTCTTGAAAAAAAGTTCCGGGTGCTTAAAGTCATACTCTAGACTATCATCGTCGAATGGAATATTTGGGTCATCTATTTCATCATATACATTGATATCATTATCATCTTTATTTTCTTCAAGAGCAGATAAAAAATCATCGAATGATGAAAAAATCAAAGATAATTTTTTGTTTTGTGGAAGATAATCGTTTCCATTACCGGAAAAATACAAATCATTAACTTCATGATCCCAGTGATAAATTTTTCCATCAATACCAAGACACAAGAAATCGCCATAATTTGCAGAGCAAAATATCCAATATCCTTCGGGTATACGATTTTCGTATTTATCATTTATGGAAAATACATCCTCGGATTTTTTCTTCGAGGCACCATAAATCATATCTATAGGTAATTTACCAAAAGAAGTTCTAATGCAATAATCGCCATTTAATGCAACTACATTATTCCCCTCCAAAAACCTCATATATTCGGTAACATTAAATCTCTTTAACCTTAAAACGATGCGTTCCAGTTGTTTAGACGGCTTATATTTTGACTTGAACATTTTCATCTCCGATCTACCCATTAATCAAAACTGATGCGCTTCCTGTGTGAGGGAATGTATCATGAACATCTTTATCAATAAGTATCATTCTATCTTTATCAACATGATGCCAGACCTTTCCTTCTGGAGCCTTATCGGAATCACTAAGTCCAGCTTTTTTATTAGCGATCTTGTTATCATGGCTCCTGTTACCATTATATTCATTCGATCTGGCTGTTTTTTCAGCATATGCAGAAAAATCTGGAACACCATTTTTATCATAAGTAACAGAGCGCCCTTTATGATCAAAATACGTTGTTGAGCCATCCTCATGAACTATCGTTCTTGAATGATCAATATTTTTATTTTTGAGCGATGGCCTTCTGTTCCTTCGCTGTGTACCGCACTTAGCCCACCCCCATGGGTCAATCCACCCTAGCGGATTTGGTGCATACCCATACAGATTTATCCCACCCGCCAGATTCACCGGATCAGGCTGTGTAAACCTTCCACAATCAGGGTCATAATACCTGAACAGGTTATAATGCAGCCCCGTTTCACGGTCAAGGTACTGCCCCTGAAAGCGCAGGTTTTGCATCACACCCTGGCCGTCCGTCAAATCCTCATAGGGTGCTTTACCCCAGAGCGCTGTCTGGTGCTGCCGCCATTTCAGTTCGCCATCCGCATCCGTCAGCGCTTCCGGACTGCCATTCAGCCCGTTGCGGAACCACTGGATTTTTGTGGTTTCGCCACGGCCCACCATCCGTGCCAGCGGCGCATAGCTGCCTGCCTCATAACTGAACAGCACCTCCGGGCAGTCCGGCTGCTTTTCACCATACAGCCGCAGCCCCGTCCAGCCAAACTGCGTTTCCTCCACCGCTTCTGTCCAGCGATGACGGGCTCGTTTTAACGTTCTGCGACCCAGCAGGTCATACTCCATCTCCACCTGCGTGTACACCGTGCCACGCACGTTCTCCACCTTCACCAGTCGTGAGTCCGCGTCGTATTCAAAACGCTGCTCCAGTGAGGCGTTCCACTTTCGGCTCAGACGGCCAAATTCATCGTAACGGTAATACGTGTTCCGGTATTCTTCCGTCCGGCTGGCCTGGCAGGGTTTGCTGTCGAACAGGTTGCCGCACGCGTCGTAGCGGAACTCCTCTTCCCGTATGCCGCTGCTGTCGTTGTGCTCCACCCGGATTATCCGGTCCGCACTGTCCCACCGGTACACCCGCACCGCCGGAACCGGCTCCTTCGGCCAGCTCACCCGCTCCTGTATCAGCCGGTCACCGCTGTCCCATGAATACCACTCCTGCGCCGTTATCCCCTGAACGCTGTTGCGCTCTTTTGCAGTTCGCCGGTGGCTTATCCTTCCCGCCACGTCATATTCCGTCTGCCGCCACTGGTTACCCTGACGCCGGTGAACTTCGCGGTGCAGGTTATCACGCTCGTACTCCGCAAGCTGAAAGGTGTGGTCGCCATCACGCAACTGCATTTCCAGCAGATGCCCGCTGCCGTAATACAGGTTTTCCAGCGAGCGACCGTCCGGCAGGGTGGTTTTCAGCAGGTTCCCCAGCGGGTCGTAATCGTGTTTATGCCGACCGGCGCTGTTCTCTTCGGCGGTCAGCAGCCCGCGACCGTCGTATTCCAGCGTAATCTGGCCCTGCGGCTCGGGGACGCGTTTTTCTGCTTCGGCCCGCTGAAGCTCATCGTGACGAAAGCGTTTCAGGGTCACGGCGTTTTTGCCGTATTCATAACGCAGCTGCGTTTCCCCGTTATCGCGACGGATGAGTCTGCCCGACGCATCATGACCGTAGCGGTAAATCAGGCTCTGCGGGCTGTCGCCCTCATTTAGCGGAACGCCGTCCATCCGGTGCTCTGTCATCAGGCCGGTAGCGGTGTAATGCCAGTGGTGGCTGATGCCGCCAATATCCGTCTGGCTTATCAGGCGGTGCAGCGCGTCGTGCTCAAAAGCATAACGCTCGCCTTTTTCGTTCTCCAGCCACAGAGCACGGCCTGCATCGTCGTAACCGGCGCGTATCGTGGTTCCGTCCGGCTTTATCGCCTGCGTCAGTTGTCCGCGCTGGTCATAAGCGTAGTAGGTTGTCAGGCCGTCCGGTTGTTTTATCTGCGCCAGTTGTCCGTCCGGTGTGTAACCATATTCCCGGCGACGCCCGTCATGCAGCCTGACAACCACCAGTCTGTCCAGCGCATCAAAGGTAAATTTTGTCGTCTGCTGGCGGGCATCACTGTGTGCAGCAGGCCTGCCGGTACTGTCATAGCGCATCCGCGTCAGGTATCCGGAACAGTCGGCAAATTCCGTCATTTGCCCGCGCTCGTTCCATCGCTGGCACATCACGTTGCCGTTTGCATCGACGATATCCGTGACCAGACCGGCTTCATCGTAACGATAACAGGTGCTGTGTCCCTCCGGGTCGGTGGCCTTTATCCGATCGCCCGTTTTGTTGTAGCTGTAACTCCACTGGTTGCCGTCTGCATCCGTTTCACCTGTAAGAAAAGCCCAGTGGGGATGCCATGAATACATTTCCCTTCGCCCTGCAGGATCGGTGGATGACACCTGGTTACCGTTGCGATCATATTCCATATGGTATTCACCACCGGCAGGATCGGTGACCTGTGTGATATCGCCGTTTTCATCCCAGGCATAGCGCCACAAACCGCCATCGGGCTGTGTGTACTCCGTGACCTGACATTCATCATCCCACAGCCAGTGACGCTGGCCGAGATTTTCTCTTGTCACCGTCAGCCGGTTTTCGCTCAGGCTCCATATCATCTGATGGTGATCCACTGCCCGGCCATTCAGCTCCGTCCAGTGCTCACTGACGCGCCACGGGGAAGGTTCACTGCCGGGGAAATGCTGCCAGTGGTAGTAATAAACAGCGCCGTCACCGTAGCGGTGGCTGGTCATCAATCCTTCGTCAGTGTAGGTGAAACGACGGAAAGCGAAACCAGTAGCGTCACGAACCGCCATCAGCATACCCATGTTGTCGTACACATACTCCACGCGCAGACGTTTTTCATCCTGCGCAATATTGTTGAGCAGGTCTGCTTTAACCGCCTCCCGTACACACGCCAGGCGGGTATGCAGGCCATAATTATGGTACTCAAGATGTAGCTGAATACTCAGATTGTCATCATGAATAAAATCCAGCCTGCCATCGCTGTTGTAACGGTAGTAAAGACGGTTCTGGTGACGGTCAGCCTGCTGTTTCAGTCGGTAGTGGTTGTCTGAATCGCGTTCAAAGAGATAATAATCACCTTCCAGCGTCTCCATCAGGAACATATCCTGCTCGCTACGATAAAGACGGAATCCCATCCATGGCACCAGTGCAAACGTTCCCCGCGCCAGCACTCCAATTTCTGCCGGGATGCCCAGCACGCTGTTCAGCGTGATGATGTCATCATCACCGTCTCCTGCCGTCTGAATGGACATTTCAAACGGCAGACGCCAGCCCTGCCCCAGAACACCAGCCCGCTCTGTGGCACTGGTGTAATACCGCTGCCAGCTTACCGGGATCATACCCGGCACGCTGAAATCCACTTCGCGCTCATCCCCCAGCACCTTAATGCCAGTGGTGGCATGCACAGGATTTGCCGCCGCACGTAATCCAGCCTGTATCAGTTCGCTGGCAAAAATTCCCGTACCAACGCTCAGCAGACTACAGAGAATTTTTTTCTTTCCGCCGCAGGGGATAAGGGCCGAGGCCAACTCAATCCCGGCGGCAAAGGGATGTTTACCGCTACGGATATTCTGTACCGTCGCCGTTCCGCCGCCGATACGTACCTGCCGTGAAGGATGGATTGGTTTAAGTTTTGCTTCACAGGTGGTCAGGTCATCGGTTCGGGCAGCGGGCTGGCTGTTAATCAGAACTTTCTGTGAACCATGGGCGATGTATGACGGGTTATGCATGAAGCTTTTTTCACACTTTACCTCATCTGTTGTGGTTGATTTGGCTGCTGGATCAGCCTGCGCCACCGTGGGACTGATAAACTCCATCCCCGTATTTTTAAGCCAGTTAAGCGTACCGTCCAGCATCTCTCCGGCGGTCATTCCAGACAACTTGTCGACAATCCCCTTGACGAACTTCGCCTGTGTCAGTGGGTTTATCAGTAAATCCCCGACTTGTGCAGCTTTCGCCAACAACGCTTTTGCCGTCTCCTGCCAGTCACTTTCCTGCTCAGGGGCATTTTCTTCCGCAATCATTTCCAGCAATCGTGGTGTCGGAATTTTTCCCGCCGCCCGCGCAGCGGGCTGGCCTTTAATGATGACATTGCTGGAACAGTTTTTGATGACCTCACCACAAATCTCTGGCGGAAACCAGCTATTGGCTTTTTCATCGCACCAGGATGATATTTTTTCTCCGACACCGGACAGATCCAGCGTCATTGACGTGGCAAATGCGGCAGGACCTGCAACAGTAGCCAGTACCGCCAGAAAGGTACCACCACTGAGACCTGTTAGTATTGCCGTTCCTGCCACAGCCACCGCAACGACAGCCCCGGCAGCAGCATAGGCACCGAGTTCCATTACTGTACTGACAAAATCAGCCATCGCCGAAGTATGTTCAATCGGATCGTGAAGCCGTGCCGCCAGGTTCTCTCCCATCGTTAACCTTCCCGGCTGTTTTCGGCAAGCGTGAAGCTATCCAGAACACTTCGCCAGTGAGCAATGTCGTCTCTGGTAAAATCGCCCAACCGCGAATAACAAAACACGGTTATCCATTGCCCGCACTGCCCGGCAAACTGATACTGACACATAGTGGAATCGTTATGTGCATACTGGCAGAGAATTTCCGTCCCTGACACACAGCCATCCACTCCTGCGGACGTTTCCCGTTGCTCACGAATAACGAAGTGTTTTTGCTTTTTTCGTACCTGTTCAAGTTGTTGCTGATAAATATCACGGACATTCTGACCTGCTGAGAGCGGAGCACGGCTGATGGTCAGTGACGTTCCCCGCAAGGGAAAGCGTAACAGGGTGACGCTGACATCCTGGACATCGTCATCAACCGGTAATGTGATACTGCCTTCCGGTAAAATATACTGTGCCATCGACAGGCCTCCTTTGTTATTTTCCTTTCCCTTCAGGGGGGAAATGCGCTTCTATGCTCATCGCGGCCAAATCTGGAAGGGGGGTAATACCGGGCTGGGCACCCTCTTTATTCAGGTCCAGGATGCCGCTTCCGGTACTTACCTCACCGGACTCATTCGCATAAATGTTAAATGTATTACAAATCAAAGAAATATGGCCTGAACTGTCCAGTTGAATGGCTGCGTCACCGCAGGCCAGACGTATGCTGCTGTCAGATGCCATTTTCCATTCGCCCATGACCTGTTCCGTTTTCGTTCCACCGGTAAACACGGTCTGATTAGCCTTTACCGCATCATCCCTGCTGGTATGCACTTTGACCGTCTGCTTCTGCATCACCGTCATGGTCTGCTCGTCAATCACGGTAACGTGCTGCCAGCCTCCGACTGTTTCGGTATGGTTCGCTGTTACGTTAGTTGTGCGATCATTCAGCACCACCGTTTTCATGTCCTTCTGGGCGTGCATCGACAACAGTTCCTGACTCGTGGCATCCTCAAACATCAGCTCGTTGTAGCCGCCGCCTTTATAAGTTTTGGAGCGCAGCGTCATCTGTGTTTTGGTGCCGGGAAGACTGCCGGGCGATTTATTATCTGCATGATAGGTGCGGCCCATAATGATCGGCTGGTCAGGGTCACCGTTCAAAAAATCGACGATAACCTCCTGACCTACACGGGGAATGGCCAGATTGCCAAAACCGGCTCCAGCCCATGCCTGCGAAACGCGTATCCAGCAGGAACTGCTGTCATCTGCCGGGTTGTACCTGTCCCAGGTGAATTTCACCCGCACACGCCCGTGTTCATCGCAAAAAATCTCTTCCCCCGGAGGGCCTGTAACAACAGCGGTCTGTGGGCCATCCATCTGCGGTTTGGGTAATGGTGTGGGCCGCCATGTCTGTTTGCCGGGTATTACCTGAAAATGGTTGGTCAGCGTGGTACCCTGGCTCTCATTGCCGATCAGCGCCTGCGGCTGATCGCCGATTAATTCGCTGTTTACGACCTGCCACTGCACATTAAGATCGGCGCGGGGATGTGCTTTCAGCTCAAAGCGCACGCCGGGCCACAGCTTCGGCGAATCTGTCAGCCCGGTGACGGTTTCAGCATTATTGCGCAGTCCTTCCGTCTGATAGCGGGTGAACGCCTGGCCATGGGCTTCATCCTTGAAGCGCCCCGGATAATCGAAGATTTCATAAATCGGATACTGGGAATCCAGGTTGTCACCCTGATGGTTAAACTGCCCCGGCCACGAGGGGGTTTTGAAGGTGTAATCCTGTGTGGTGACGGCTGCAGGACGGATTTGTGCGCTGCGCCGAAACTGGGTCACATGGTAGAGGGTTGTTTCTTCACCGGGGTCCGGGTGATAGTCCAGCGATTCTGCATCAGACAGACTTGCAGCGTTATCGCACAGAATAAGCTGTTGCGTGCCATCGCTTTCTTCTTCGTAGGTAAATATGCCTTCTTCCGCTAACAGGCGGCTGATGAAAGCATAATCCGTTTCCATAAACTGCACGCAGAACTCACGCTCCGGGTGGTCTGAAGACAACCTGGGCTGCCACTGCGTGACCAGCATCTCACCCAACAGGGTCGAAACTATCCCCGTAATATCGGTGTTCTGGAAAATGCGACTATTGCGGCGAAGAGAACTGCGCCAGAGCGGAGGGCGGATCTGTAAGGTATAGAGGGTCTGATGTTTACCGGTATCACCCTGCTCACAGGCGGTGACAATTCCTTTGATACGGCGCTGCGGTATGTTGTTGCGGGAAATTGTCAGCGTGGCGTTGCTTTCCAGTAGCTGTTCAAAAGAAATCGCCGGATTGCTGCTGGCTACAGTTACCCTGAGTGAAAACAGCGACGAGCAGGACTGGGAATGGCGGAAATCCACCACAGCAAATGTTTCCGGAGCCTGTCCGTCGACCTCCAGCGTGAAATGCGTTCCCTGTACGGGCATAAAATATCCTCACAACCGGTAAACAGTAACTAAAACAACAAAGCCTTCCGTAGTACCACAGAAGGCTTTATATCTGCTCTTATGATTCGAGCGGCGCACGCCAGTCATCAGCACCAGAAGTGCCTGCCTTAACGTGTTCCCACTCGATTTTCCGGTAAGCCAGAGAGACTTTGATCAGTTGTGTAAATTCGCGTTTCTCGGCGTCCTGACAGTGCGGCATGTTGCAGTCAATATCTACAATGGTTGAGTCTGTCAGTTTCGTGGTGAAGAAATGTTCCTGCTTCCCTTCCACGCTGGTGCGATACCAGTGCAGTTCGGTTGTTGGCAGCATTTCACCGGAGGCAAGCGCGTTGTACAACAGCGGAACCGCTTTGTTCAGTGCCACAGTAAAAATGAAGGGTTTGTGTGCACGCTGTCCGGCAGGCTGCCCGGACTGTGGGTCAGTGGGAACGGTCACATTGTGCTGGAATTCCTGCACAAGCATTTCATCCTCATGTCCCTGAACGAAGATATTACCGACAGATTCTGCCGTGAAGGCGCCCTGAGTAATATTTCCTTGAGTCTTTCCTGTTATTGCAATGTAACACGGTGTAGGCATCTCACCATCTCCTCTACATATTTTTCACAATTTACATACAAAATTTATCCAAAACCGCAGGTAATTCATCCATGTCGGTTAAAGATAAATACGGTGGTTTCACACTTTTAATAAGCAATAAAAATCAAATAAGAATATTATTCTCTGCAATTCTTTATGTTAATATCACATAGCGTCGTGAGACAGAATTATATCCCAACGACAAAACAAATCATCATTAGAATATTATATTTGCAATATCCCTCAATAATAACCGTCATTATTCACACCGCTATTTTATATCCTCATTTCATTATCACTCCTTATTAATTTACTTTGAGTATCTGATACAACCTTCACAAAATACATGATTTAGATCATGTTGTAAGATTTAAAATACGATATTTTAGGCATACATACCAAGGTGAAATGTGTATACATTCCAGAGCAAACAAAAATATGTATTTATGTAACATCATGAAATTCATTAAACATTTATAGCGCAAATGTTTTTATAAAAATGACATTCATGAATGAAATGCGTAAGGCTCGTACTTTAAGATTAGCTAACAAAACTGTTAAGCTATTTTTTCGCTAAGGACGCAAAGGATATGAATAGTAATAAAAGTGATGGCAGCATCGCGCCAAGAGAAAGAATTAACATAAGATATATTCCTAAGACCAATGGTCAGATTTCAGAGGTTGAGCTGCCACTGAATATATTGGTTGTTGGAGACACAGGAAAAGAAGAAGATACACCACTGGATGAACGAAATATTGTCTCAATCAATAAAAACAACTTCGATGCTGTTATTGCAGAGGCTGGTATTAGCCTGAATTTTAATGTTCCGAATATGCTCAGTGGGAAGAGTAGTGATGACGAACTGAATATTCAGATGAATGTTAAATCTCTTAACGATTTTTCACCAGACAGCATTGCCCGACAAGTTCCTGAGTTGAAAAAGCTAATGGAATTACGCGAGGCACTGGTCGCCCTGAAATCCCCAATGGGGAATATTCCGGCTTTTCGCGCCCAGATACAGGCGTTGCTGGATGATGAGAAAACGCGTGAACAGCTGCTGACTGAACTGAGCATTGTGGATAATAAATAACCCAAAAGGAGTGCAGTATGTCTTTACAGGAACAGGAATTGCCCGTAGCCGAACCGGTCTCTGCATCTCCTGCGTCGTTGCTGGACGCCATTATGGCGCAAACCCGTATTGAACCGGAATCCGAAGGGTATGACGTTGCGCGTCAGGGTGTCGCCGCATTTATAACCAGCCTGCTGCAAAGCAGGGATCAGCACGAACCCATCAATAAGCTCGCTGTGGACAGTATGATTGCTGATGTCGATGAAAAAATGAGCCGACAGATGGATGTCATTCAGCATAACAAACTCTTTCAGGCGCGTGAGTCTTTTTGGCGTTCGCTAAAAACGACGGTAGATCGTACTGATTTTCGGGAAAATACCAAAATCCATGTTCTGCATGTGACCAAAAGCGAATTACTGGAAGATTTTGAATTTGCTCCAGAAATTATTCAATCTGGCTTTTATAAGCACGTATATTCCAGCGGTTACGGGCAATTTGGCGGAGAGCCAGTTGCTGCCGTCATTGGTGATTTTTCGTTCAGTAATACCACGCCAGATATGAAGCTGCTCCGGTATCTTGCCAGCGTCGGCTCAATGGCTCACGCACCATTTATTTCTTCGGTTTCTCCGGCGTTTTTTGGCCTGAAATCCTATACCGAACTGCCTCAAATCAAAGATCTCTATGCCGTGTTTGAAGGGCCTGCGTATGCAAAATGGCGCTCGTTGCGCGAGTCTGAAGACTCACGCAGTTTAGGGTTGACCGCACCACGTTTTCTCTTGCGCCTGCCTTATTCAACAACAGAAAACCCGGTTAAATCATTTAATTATAATGAAGATGTTACCGGTGATCATGAGGATTTCCTCTGGGGTAATACGGCGTTTTTGCTGGCATCCGCGATGACCGACAGTTTTGCTAAATACCGCTGGTGCCCCAATATTGTCGGGCCACAGAATGGCGGTGCAGTGAAAGACCTGCCAGTCCATCTGTTTGAATCTATGGGACAAATTCAGGCCAAAATACCGACTGAGGTATTGATCACCGATCGTCGAGAGTTTGAGCTGGCAGAAGAGGGATTTATCACCCTGACGATGAGAAAAGGCTCTGATAATGCAGCGTTTTTCTCTGCCAATTCCGTACAAAAGCCCAAGCATTTTCCCAATACCCCCGAAGGTAAGGCGGCAGAAACCAACTACAAACTGGGCACGCAGCTCCCATATATGTTTATTATCAACAGGTTAGCCCACTACATTAAGGTGCTACAACGCGAGCAAATCGGCTCATGGAAAGAGCGTACTGACCTTGAACGTGAACTGAACAACTGGATCAAACAGTATATTGCTGATCAGGAAAACCCTCCTGCTGATGTTCGCAGCCGGAAGCCTTTACGTGCCGCAAAAATTGAAGTGCAGGATGTGGAAGGAGAACCAGGCTGGTATCAGGTCGGCTTGTCAGTCCGGCCCCATTTTAAGTACGCAGGGGCTAGTTTTGAGCTTTCGCTGGTAGGACGTCTGGATAAAGAATAAGGACAACCGTGATGAGGGAACGTGGGCTAAGTGGTGCCGGAAGCCTGTCTGAACGGCTGAATGAAGGGCTGGTATCGCGCTCACGTTCCAGCGGAGTGCAGGTGTTGCAGGATTCGATCAAGCGCAATCTGAATAACATACTGAACACCCGTCCGGGTAGCTGTCAGAGCGCTCCAGAGATGGGAATCGCTGATCCGGGAAGTGAAGAACAGTCATCTGGTGGTTTTCGTGAAACACAGATTGAAAAAATCCGGCATTGCATCCTGCATTACGAACCCCGGATTTCACAGGTGGATGTGATTGCCGTGGTTCAGGATGAAAATAGCCCGCTGGATCTGTGCTTCCAGATCAGCGCGTTTGTGGATATTGAAGGATACAAAAACGTTCTGGAATTTAATGTGCGACTTGATGGTTGCCAGCATTACAGGATGGATTAGACACTATGACAATGGAAGAACGTTTTTTCCGGGAAGAACTCGACTATATCCGTCAGCTTGGAAAGTTGCTGGCGAAAGAAAAACCACATCTGGCGCGTTTTCTGGCGGAAAAGGGAACCGACCCGGATGTGGAACGTTTACTTGAAGGTTTTGCGTTTTTGTCCGGCAATTTGCGCGCAAAGATCGAGGATGAGTTTCCTGAGCTGACACACAGCCTGCTGAGTACACTCTGCCCCAATTATCTGCGTCCAACACCATCAATGACCATCATTGAATATATGCCGGATATTGACAAAATCACCACTCCTGTCAGGGTGGCTCGCGGCGAACAGGTAAAAAGTTTGCCCGTGCTCATGGATAACAATGATGAAGTCTATAGCGACAGTGATCGGGAGCTTCCACCTGCCTGTATCTATACTCTCAGCCGGGATGTCTGGCTACAGCCGCTGCGTGTGGCATCCGTAGTAAACAACAGCAGCCACAAGCTGGGCATGATTGACGTCACTTTCGACGCCAACAAAAAAATCAGTCTGGCGTCACTGGATCTGAATAAAATTCGTTTCTGGCTGGGTAATGATGACGATTATACCCGCTGGCAGCTTTATCTGTGGCTGTGTCGTTACCTCTGCCGGGCAGAACTGGTGATCAATGGCACTGCCATGGCATTGCCTGATTTTCATCTGACACCTGTCGGTTTTAACAAACAAGATGCGCTACTGCCCTATCCTAAAAATGTATACAGCGGCTACCGTATTTTGCAGGAATACCTTTGTTACCCTGAAAGTTTTCTGTTTTTTGACGTCGGCGGTATTCAGACTCTTCCAGCTGAACTGACGGTGGAGCAAATCACTTTGCGGCTTCATTTTTCTCTCCCGCTCCCGGTTGACAGCAAAATCCGGGAAAATTCATTGCGGCTATACTGTTCGCCTGCGGTCAACCTGTTCGTCCATCACGCAGAGGTCATCGTACCGAAGAGTGGTCATGTTGAATATCCGTTGTGTGCCAGTCACAAACGACCAGATTGCTACGATATCTTTTCTGTTAAGCAGGTATCCAGTCAGGTGCGTTCCGTAAGCAAGGGGAGTGTTGCGCCAGTAACGCGGGAATATCCCGAATTTAACGGTTTTCAGCATCAGGTGGAGTATGCCCGTCAGCGGGAGGTTGTCTATTACCAGCATCGTAAAAAAACATCTCTGTTTCACCAGGGATTCGATCATTTTATTGCATTCGTTCTGGCCGATGGTAATGGGCCGGAAGATTATTTACTAAAAGATGAAGTAGCCTCGGTCAGTCTGATTTGTACCAGCCGGGATCAACCCGCCAGACTCCAGCCTGGAGATGTCTGTATTCCTGCCGGGAAAAAAACGGCAGCAGCGCCTTTTCGCAATGTGACAAAGCCATCCGCACCACTCTGGCCGGTTCAGGACGGCAGTCTTCACTGGTCGCTACTTTCCTGCATGAACCTCAATTATCTGTCCTTACTGGATCTTGAGACCCTGAAAAAGATTTTACATATCTTTGACTTACCCGGTATTCACCATCCGCAGTCAGCCCGGCTGTCGCAACAAAAACTCGATGCGATCGAAGAGATTGACACTCGTCCGGTTGATCATCTTTTTGAAGGTGTGCCGGTCCGGGGGCTTGCCACCACGTTGTACGTTAATCCGGCCCCCTTCGTCTGTGAGGGTGAGATCTTTCTGCTGGGAACCATGCTCTCTTTCTTTTTTTCGCTGTATGCCAGTGTGAACAGTTTTCATGAACTGAGCATCGTCAATACCCGTACTCAGGAGAGTTACACATGGGCGGACAGAACCGGCCAGCATGCACTGATGTAGATAATGCTGCTGATGTTTCTGACAGCGGACTTTCTATGGATGGTCTTAATGTTCGCCGTCATAACTTTTTTGCACTGGTTGACGCGATATACCGCTTTACCGGCAGACATGACGATATTTCTCTGGCGACCGATCCGGATGAAGATATGGTGCGCTTTGAGGCTGATACCCGTATTGCGTTTCCCGGCAGTGATGTTGTCAGGGTGAAGAAAAACGACAGCGGACAGTATGTCGTAACAGTGGCCTTTTCCGGGCTGCACGGCAGCCAGTCGCCGCTACCGGGCTACTATCTGGATCAGATTGCATGGGAAAGCGCACAGGGCGAATGCGGAATGGCCGATTTCCTTGATCTGTTTTCTCACCGGATGATCCAGTTCGTCTGGCACATCTGGCGGAAATACCGCTGGCATATCTGCTTTAACAATGGCGGAACGGACGAATTTACTCAACGCATGTATGCCCTTGTCGGACTGGGTAGTAAAACGCAGCGCGATCGTCTGGCGATTAACCATAGCAAAATGCTTGCCTATGCAGGGGTGCTGGCGGGGCCAGGCCGTTCACCTGAAATCATCTGCGATCTGGTTTCCCATTGCTTTGATCTTGAGGATGTGACGTTACAACGCTGGCAACTGCGTAAAGTAGAGATCAGTCCTTCACAGCAAAACCGGCTGGGAGGCTATCTGCAGCGGGACTGGAACCTGCTCCCGCGCTCAGTGCTGGGACAAAATTTTACACTGGGTAGCCGTGTACCGGATCGCAGCGGTAAGTTTTTACTGCGAATCCGGGGTCTGTCGCGTGAATGTTTCCTTTCATTTTTACCCAACGGGGACAGCTTCCTGCCATTAACCATGTTTGTGGCGTTTATCCTGCGCGATCAGTTTGCATGGGATCTGAGGCTGGAGATGGCTCCGGAACAAATTGGTGGAATGACTCTGGGAGACGAGCGCACCTCCCGCCTCGGCTGGACCACCTTTGTGGGTCAACCGGAAACCTGCCCCGGCGTCACAATCAGAGTCCGGGCGTAAAAAAACAATCAGACGCGGAGAATATAAACAGGATGTCGGAGCAGAATCAATCCCAGCAAACGCAGCCTTCGCTGACATTGCAGGTCATGAACGGAAATGAACTGGAAAGCGGGCGGACAGCAAAGTGTATATTCACCTCGCAGGGCGGTGATGTCGGTCATGCACGGATGTGTTACTGGTCACTTCAGGATCGCAGGCAGTCCATACCTGAACGCGCTTTTATTATTTGCTGGCATGATGGCGTATTTTGTCTGAAAAGTGATAGTGCGGGTCTGGAAATCAATCAGGCTCCCGTATCGCAGGGCGCTGGTCTGGTGCGTCTGCGACAAGGAGATGAAATCCGACTGAACAGCCTGATCCTGAAAGCGTTTGTCGGTAACGTTGTACATTATGAAGAGCAAATGGCTGCGCCGGAAACTATTGTCACTAACAGCGATCGCCTGACTGATTTGTTGCTCACAGAAGGCCAGCCCGAATATGCGGATGTCACTATTTATCGGGAGACAGCGCCTACCGTTGCCAGTGGTTTTACCCGAGATCCACTCGCTGCATTACAGGCTGAAAGCCTGACAACAGCAGGCAACAGTCCTTTTGTTGTCGGGCATGAGCCATTGTCGATGATCCCGCCCATGTCCGATATCGCAGAAAAAGGCGGGCTGGATAATCACTTTATGGATTTACCCCCCATTGAAACTGACGTGCAGGAAGCCGAGGTGGATATGGCGCGACGACATCTCGCCGTAATCCCCCTGATGCGGGGGCTTGACTGCGCCCTGCCATTGCAGAATTCACAGGATGCCAGCGATTTTCTGGAAGAAGTAGGGCGAGCCGTGCAGGCAACAGTTAAAGGACTGTTAAGTCTGCAACACCAGCAAAACAGCCTGTCTGACAAGCATTTACGCCCACTGGAAGATAACCCACTGCGTTTGAATATGGACTATGCCACTGCACTGGACGTGATGTTTGCTGATGGTAAGAGTCCGGTGCATCTTTCCGCGCCTGCCGCCATTGCGGAGAGTCTGCGTAATGTCCGCCATCACGAAGAAGCCAACCGGGCTGCAATTGTGGAGTCATTGCGCATATTGCTTGATGCCTTCTCCCCGCAGAGCCTGATGCGTCGTTTTGTACAGTACCGTCGCAGTCATGAGCTGCGTCAACCGCTGGACGATGCGGGGGCATGGCAGATGTACAGCAATTATTACGATGAGCTGGCCTCCAGCCGCCAGCAGGGATTTGAAATGCTGTTTAACGAAGTTTACGCCCAGGTTTACGACCGGGTACTGCGCGAAAAACAGCGGGAGCCTGAAGCATGAACAGGAAGGCGTTTCTGGCCTGCGTTCTGATGGGCGTGGTATTAAGCGGCTGCGAAACGGCGAAAAAACTCGGTCAGGTGATCAGCAATCCCGATATTCAGGTCGGTAAGCTGGCGGAGCAGCCATCTGAAGTCACCGTTACCCTGCTGACTGAACCGGATACCAATACCAATGTGGACGGTGAAGCGGCCCCTGTGGATGTACAACTGATTTATATGAGCGATGACTCGAAGCTGCAGGCTGCCGATTATGACCAGATTGCCAGTATGGCATTGCCGGATGTGCTGGGCAAAAACTATCTCGATCATCAGGACTTCAGTCTGCTGCCGGACACCATAAAAACCCTGCCACCTGTGAAGCTGGATGAGAAAACACAGTTTATTGGCGTCGTTGCCTATTTCTCTGAGGACCAGGCCACCGAATGGAAACAGATCGAGCCGGTTGAAGGGACGGGTCACAGCTACCGCCTGCTGGTACATGTGCGACAGAGCAGTATTGAGATGAAGAAAGAGGATAAATAGCAATGGCGATGAAAAATAAGGTGATCTGGCAGGAGGGGCTGTTTGTCCGGCCACAACATTTTCAGCAACAGCAGCGTTTCAATGATTATCTGATGGATAGCCATCTGACAGCATTATCAGGTTTCACCTGGGGCTTCACCGAACTGTTCATTAACCAGCAGCAACTGGGACAGGGGAAAATCGTGCTGGATAAAGCCGTAGGTTGCATGCCTGATGGTACCGTGTTTTCTCTGCCCGATCAGGATGTGCTGCCTGCACCATTTCAGCCTGCCACACTGGATTCAGAGGCAAGCCGAACACTGTATCTGGCGCTGCCAGTCAGCCATGACGCAGTTAACGAGATTGCAGGTCGACGCAGTACCGGACAGGGCAATGGCCGCTACCGTCTGAACCATACTGATGTGCGTGATCTACACACCGATGAAGGTGATGCTGTACAACTGGCCCTGGGCCAGTTGCTTCCGCACATCGTCAGCGGCGCAGATGATTTAAGCTCATTCACCGCACTTCCCCTGTGTCGAATACAGGAACGGGCCGCTGATGGTTCGATATCGCTTGACAATACGTTTATTCCAACCTGCCAGACCATCAGGGCCAGTCAGGTGCTGAACAGCTATCTGGGGGAAATTCAGGGAACTATTCGCAGCCGTGCAGGCGATCTTGCAGAACGTATCGGTTCCCCTGAGCAAAGTGGCATCGCTGATGTGGCAGAGTTTATGATGCTGCAGATGCTTAACCGCAATCAGGCCCGCTTTACCCATCGTTCCCATCTCAGCGTTCTGCATCCGGAAATGTTATATCTCGATCTGGCGGCGCTGCTGGGGGAACTGATGACATTTACCTCCGCGTCACGTCTGCCCTGTGATTATGATGTTTACGACCACCATAATTTGACCCGAACATTTCACCGACTGCTTCCCGCCGTGCGCAGGGAACTCAGTATTGTGTTGAGGCCACGGGCACAAAATCTGCCCCTGTCAAAAAATGACAGTATTTATCAGGCAACGGTTAACAATACTGAACTGCTGCAGGAGGCCAGTTTCGTGCTGGCGGTCTATGCGCAGGTACCCCACGATCAGCTTATGCGTCAGTTTGTCCAGCAGTCGAAAGTGTCATCGCCGGATAAGATTCGTAATGTGGTCAGCGTACAGGTTCCGGGCATACAGTTGATCCCCCTCACCTCCGCACCGCGCCAGTTGCCGTTCCATGCCAACTATATCTATTTCAGTCTGGACAAGACCGGTAAAGCCTGGACCGATGTACTCAACAATAATGCCATTGCCCTGCATGTTTCAGGCTCGTTCCCGGCACTGGATATGCAGTTGTGGGCGGTAAGAGGGTAAATCATGAGCGAGTTGTCCGCCTTTCTTTCTGATAATGCGGGTTCTGAATATACAGGACGGCAATATCGGTTGTTGCTTCGTGGCAATAGTCTGAATCAGATGATCGACGCCGCCACGCCGTTGCTGGGAATGGTTATGCGTCTGGCAACGGTGAACAACCCGTCGATGCCGGAACATCTGTTCAGTCAGGTGGTAACGGATATCCAGGCTGTGGAGCAACTGCTGCAGGAGCAGGGCTACGAACCGGGGGTGATTATCTCGTTTCGCTATGTTCTCTGCACATTTATTGATGAAGAGGCGCTCGGTAATGGCTGGTCGAATAAAAACGAATGGATAAAGCAATCACTGCTGGTCCATTTCCACAATGAAACCTGGGGCGGCGAGAAAGTTTATATTCTGTTAGAGCGCCTGATGCGCGAGCCAAAACGCTACCAGGATTTACTGGAGTTTATGTACCTCTGTTTTTCACTGGGTTTTCGTGGACGCTACAAAGTTGCAATACAAAACCAGAATCCGGGTGAATTTGAACAGATATATCGCCGTCTGCACCATGTGTTACACAAACTGCGTAGCGATGCTCCCTTCCCGCTGCTGCACCAGGAGAAGAAAACCCTGGGCGGTCGTTATCAGTTAATGAAGCGTCTGACTATTAAGCACGTCCTGTCTGGAGGTGTTGTCGTGCTGACGCTGTTTTATCTGTTTTATCTGCTGCGGCTGGACAGCCAGACGCAGGATATTCTCCGCCAGTTAAGCCGGCTGCTCACCAAATAAGGACACAACATATGATCCAGATTGATTTGGCTTCGCTGGTAAAACGGCTGAACCTGGTTTCCCGTCAGGCACTGGAGAGGGCTGCATCTGAGTGTATGAGCCAGCAGGCGAGTGAAATTACTGTGGCACATGTGCTGTTGCAAATGCTGGTGTCAGTACGCAGCGATTTGCGTGTGGTAGCGGAACGGGCGGAAATCAACACGGACGAGCTGCGTCGGGCACTTACGGTGGAAAATTATACTACGACCCGAACTGTGGATAATTATCCAGCATTTTCTCCTATGCTGGTCGAGTGGCTGAAGGAAGCCTGGTTACTGGCCTCAGCTCAAATGCAGCACAGCGAACTGCGTGGCGGCGTACTGCTGCTGGCCCTGCTGCATTCACCACAGCGCTACCTACCACCAGCTGCAGCCCGGTTGTTAACCGCCATTAACCGTGACCAGTTGCAGCAGAACTTTACGCTGTGGACACGAGACTCAGCAGAGTCCGTAATGCAGGATGCGGACAGGCGAACAGACAATACAATGACTGATACGGGTGACAGTCTGCTTGCCCGTTACGCGAAAAACATGACCGCTGATGCCCGCAACGACCTGCTCGATCCGGTACTGTGCCGTGATCACGAAATTGATCTGATGATTGACATTCTCTGTCGCCGTCGTAAGAACAATCCTGTGGTGGTGGGTGAAGCGGGCGTGGGTAAAAGTGCATTAATAGAAGGACTGGCACTGCGTATTGTCTCCGGGCAGGTACCGGATAAACTCAAGAATACTGACATTATGACTCTGGATCTGGGAGCACTTCAGGCCGGGGCATCGGTTAAAGGTGAATTTGAAAAGCGCTTCAAGGGGCTGATGGCGGAAGTGATTTCTTCTCCTGTCCCCGTTATTTTGTTTATTGATGAAGCACATACGCTTATTGGCGCGGGTAATCAGCAGGGCGGGCTGGATATCTCCAATCTGCTTAAACCTGCGCTGGCGCGTGGCGAACTGAAAACTATCGCCGCCACCACCTGGAGCGAGTACAAGAAATACTTTGAGAAAGACGCCGCTCTGTCGCGCCGCTTCCAGCTTGTAAAAGTGAGTGAACCCACGGCAACTGAAGCAACCGTTATTCTGCGCGGCTTGTCTGCGGTGTATGAACAAACCCACGGTGTGCTAATTGACGATGAAGCCCTGCAGGCAGCGGCAACGTTAAGTGAGCGTTACCTCTCCGGGCGTCAGTTGCCGGATAAAGCCATTGATGTACTGGATACCGCCTGTGCCCGCGTGGCGATCAACCTCTCGTCACCACCGAAGCAAATCTCGGCGTTGACGACTCTCAGCCATCAGCATGAAGCGGAAATTCGCCAGCTTGAGCGTGAAATCCGTATAGGGCTGCGCACAGACACTACACGGATAACTGAGGTCATTGTGCAGTACGACGAGGTGCTGACACAGCTTGATGAACTGGAAGCCGCCTGGCATCAACAACAGGCACTGGTACAGGAAATTATCACGCTGCGCCAGCGGCTGTTAGGAGGGGAGAAAGGGGATGCAGGCCCGTTGTCGGATGCGCGTACCATACCGGACACCACCACAGATCAGGATAACGCAGATGCCGTGCTGACTGATGATATTGAGAGTGCCCAACCGGAAGAAAGTGCAGATGCAGCTCAGTTGGACGTCATTTCTCCGGCTGAACGGCTGACACAGTTAACCGCTGAACTGGACACTCTGCATAACACGCAGCTACTGGTATCTCCACACGTCGATAAAAAACAGATTGCCGCCGTGATTGCCGAATGGACTGGTGTACCGCTCAACCGCCTGTCACAGAATGAGATGTCAGTGATCACTGACTTGCCACAGTGGCTGGGTGAGTCCATCAAAGGTCAGTCGCTGGCTATTGCCACCCTGCACAAACACCTGCTGACGGCGCGTGCTGACCTGCGCCGCCCAGGACGCCCGCTTGGCGCGTTTCTGCTGGCGGGTCCCAGCGGTGTCGGCAAAACCGAAACCGTGCTGCAACTGGCAGAACTGCTTTACGGCGGTCGCCAATACCTAACCACCATCAATATGTCTGAGTTCCAGGAGAAACACACCGTCTCGCGGCTGATTGGTTCTCCGCCGGGCTATGTCGGTTACGGTGAAGGTGGCGTGCTGACCGAGGCTATTCGCCAGAAACCGTATTCTGTTGTTCTGCTGGATGAAGTGGAAAAAGCGCATCCGGACGTGCTCAACCTGTTCTACCAGGCATTCGACAAGGGCGAAATGGCAGATGGCGAAGGTCGCCTGATTGACTGCAAAAATATCGTCTTTTTCCTGACCTCCAACCTCGGCTATCAGGTGATTGTCGAACATGCCGACAATCCGGAACTGATGCAGGAGACGCTGTATCCGGTGCTGGCTGACTTCTTTAAACCCGCCCTGCTGGCGCGTATGGAAGTGGTACCGTACCTGCCGCTGTCGAAAGAGACACTCGCCACCATCATCGCCGGAAAACTTGCCCGACTCGATAACGTGCTGCGCAGCCGCTTTGGCGCAGAGGTAGTCATTGAGCCGGAAGTCACTGACGAAATCATGCGCCGCGTCACCCGCGCTGATAACGGCGCGAGGATGCTGGAGTCCGTCATTGACGGTGACATGCTGCCGCCGCTTTCGCTACTGCTGCTGCAGAAAATGGCGACAAACACGGCGATTGCCCGTATTTGTCTGTCGGCGGCAGACGGTGCGTTCACAGCAGATGTGAAAGATGCTCAGGACGACGAGTCCGTTACAGAGGATGAAACTGTTTTATGAGGATGTGTGTTTTCCGGCAAACAGGATTGTTAATGGCGGGCCTGCTGGCTGGCTTGACTGCTGGTGCCGCGCCCGCAGAAACATCATCAATATCCGGTGTGGCGGTGACCGTTGCAACAAGGACACTGACTGACGCACAAGCCACGTTACAGGCTATGCAAACCTGTCGCCAGGAGCCTGCTTCGCTGGAGCGCCTTGACTGCTACGACCGCCTGCTTGCACCGCTGTCGCCGTCAGGATTTGACGGTGCGCTGGTGAAAGCGGGATTCACAGGAGAGGCCTGGACTCGTGCAACAGAACAAGAAAAACGCCGCCAGAGCAACACCACGGAACTGCTGATGACGCAGGTGCCAGGCGAACGTCCCACAGTAGTTATCACAACCCCAGCTATCGGCTACGTACCACCGCGTCCGGTGCTGATGTTCAGCTGTGTGGACAACATTACACGGATGCAGGTGGCACTGATGCATCCGCTGGCGACACACGATGTCGCCGTCACCCTGAATGCCGACAGCAGGCAAATACGAAGCCACTGGTTTGTACGCGAGAATGGCTCTTTACTGGAGTCCAGCCGGGGGCTATCCGGTATCGACGAGATCAAGCAACTATTCGGCGTAAAAATGCTGACGATAGATACCGGTACAGACAATGTTGCCGGAAAGCTGACCTTTAACATTGACGGGCTGGCAAAGGTAATCATCCCTCTGCGTGATGCCTGCCACTGGGCGGGAGAATAAGAATATGGCAATGGACTTACGCGATCCAAACATCTGGATTTCACACCTCCTGGAAAACTTGCCGGAAGAAAAACTGACATCAGGTCTGAAAGACGACAACCCGGACTGGGAATATATTGATGGCGAAATCGTCAAACTGGGATCGCTGACTCACAGCCAGCTTGATGTTCCGGAACTTCAGCGCCGTGGACTTGTGCTTCTGTCCTCGGAGAGTAAAGACTTCCGTCTGCTGGCGCACCTGCTACGCACACTGCAACATGCGGGTGATCCGTTGCTGGCGCTACGTCTGCTGGCTTTGTACGTGGAGCACTACTGGACGGTGGCTGCACCACAGAATATCGCGCACAAAAGGCGTTTTGCTGCACAGGTGATAAAACGCTTTGATGCTGGCGTTGCTGGCTTTGCTGAAAACGCCGCAACGGTGCAGCGCGACAACCTGCCTGGAGAACTGGCAAAACTGGCACAGTGCTGGCAGGCGCAAAATGAACCGGAACTGGCGCAAGCGACGGATGATTTGTTTTCCCTGTACCAGCGCGCATTTCGTGACACCGCATCGGTTCCTGCGACATCTTCCTCTGCGCAGCAGGCTGTAGTCACGACTGCACGCGACGCTTCGCAGAGCAACATTGCCGGAAATGTAGCTGTCGCCCCCCCCACGCCACAGATAACCATTGACAGCCAGGACGACAGAGCCTGGCGTGATACGCTGCTGAAGGTTGCCGCTATCCTCTGCGAACGCCAACCGGATTCACCGCAGGGCTGGCGACTGCGCCGTCATGCATTGTGGCAATCAATCACCAGCACTCCGCAGGCAGATAGCGACGGGCGTACCCCGCTGGCAGCGGTTCCCGTCGATATGGTGTCGGATTACCAGAGCCGTATCAACAGTGCAGATATGGCGCTGTGGCAGCAGGTGGAGCAAAGTTTATTACTGGCTCCGTACTGGCTTGATGGTCACTACCTCTCCGCTCAGGCAGCGTTGCACCTCGGCTATAAACAAGTGGCAGAAGCCATCCGGGATGAAGTTATCTGCTTTCTTGAACGCCTGCCAGCGCTTACTACTCTGCTGTTTAACGACCGCACACCATTTGTATCAGAAAAAACGAAACAATGGCTTGCATCCTCACCGGCCAGTCCGGCTGCACCAGTTATACAGACCAATGAAGATATACAGGCTGCACGGGCATGTTTTTCCGCGCAGGGGCTGGAAGCAGCACTGCGGTATCTTGACATGCTGCCAGAAGGCGATCCCCGAGACTGTTTCCATCGTCAGTATCTCGCTGCTCAGTTAACAGAGGAGGCGGGACTAACGCAACTGGCACAGCAGCAGTACCGGATGTTATTCAGCGCGGGTTTACGGATGATGCTGGCCGACTGGGAGCCATCTTTATTAGTGCAGCTTGAACAGAAATTCACGCAGAGCAATAAGAGATAACAACAGGAGCGTTTGTGTTCAGATTACCGACACCCCGATTATTCAGCGGGCTGAAATCCTCCCTCAGACCGGCAATGCCTCGGTTTAAGGTTTCTGCCGCCTGGCTGCTGGCACTGGCATGGATGTTTATTCTGGTGCTGATCTGGTGGAAAGGTCCAGCGTGGACACTGTATGGCGAGCACTGGTTACAGTCACTGACCCGCCGCTGGCTTGCGACGGCAGTATGGGGATTTATTGCGCTGGCATGGCTTACGGTCAGGGTGATGAAACGCCTGCAACAGCTTGAGCGCCAACAAAAACAGCAGCGTGAAGAAGCACAGGACCCACTAAGCGTAGAGCTAAATGCGCAACAACGCTATCTTGATCGCTGGTTGTTACGACTGCAACGTCATCTCGACAGCCGCCGATACTTGTGGCAGTTACCGTGGTATATGGTCATTGGTCCGGCAGGCAGTGGCAAAACTGCGTTGCTACGGGAGGGGTTCCCGTCTGATATCATTTATGTTCCGGAAGCGGTGCGTGGTGCGGAACAGTATCTGTACCTCACGCCGCATGTCGGGAAACAGGCGGTAATTTTTGATATTGATGGCGCACTCTGCGAACAGCCAGATACGGATGTACTACACCGCCGTTTATGGGAACACGCCCTGAACTGGATGGTTCAGAAACGTGCCCGTCAACCGCTGAACGGACTCATCCTGACGCTGGATTTGCCGGATCTATTAACTGCCGACAAGCGTCACCGCGAACATCTGTTACAAATGCTGCGAGGTCGCCTTCAGGATGTGCGCCAGCATCTCCACTGCCAGCTACCGGTTTATGTTGTTCTGACCAGACTCGATTTATTACACGGCTTTTCCGCTTTGTTTCAATCACTGGACAAAAAGAGCCGTGACGCCATCCTCGGAGTAACTTTCACTCGTCGTGCCCATGAAAATGATGACTGGCGTACTGAACTGAGCACTTTCTGGCAGGCGTGGGGAGAGCAGATGAATCTGGCGCTACCGGATCTGATGCTAATGCAGGAGCACACCCGTGCTTCGTTATTTAGCTTTGCCCGTCAGATGCAGGGAAGCTGTGACCCCCTGAGTATCCTGCTTAGTGACCTGCTGGACGGCGAAAACATGGACGTGATGTTGCGTGGCGTATACCTCACCTCCTCACTACAGCGCGGCCAGATGGATGACATCTTTGTTCAGTCTGCCGCCCGACAGTATCGGCTGGGCAACAGTCCTCTGACGGCCTGGCCGCTGGTCGATACCGTACCCTATTTCACCCGTAATCTGTTTCCGCAGGTGTTGCTGGCTGAACCTAACCTGGCTGGAGAAAACAGCACCTGGCTGACGCTTTCCCGCCGACGTCTGTCCATCTTTTCTGGCGTGGGCGGCATAGCGGCATTGCTGCTGATTACCGGCTGGCATCATTATTACAATGACAACTATATGTCAGGTATTCAGGTGCTGAAACAAGCTAACGCTTTTATGTCCGTACAGTCTCCGCAGGGCATGGACGATTACGGCAACCTGCAGTTGCCTTTGCTCAACCCGGTGCGCGATGCGACATTAGCCTACGGCGACTGGAGCGATCGCAGTCGTCTGGCTGACCTCGGTCTGTATCAGGGCAGGCGTATCGGCCCTTATGTTGAACAGACCTATTTACAGCTATTGGAGCAGCGTTATCTCCCTTCTCTGTTTAATGGGCTGGTGAAAGAAATGAATTCGGCACCACCTGAAAGTGAAGAAAAACTGGCAGTACTGCGAGTGATAAGGATGCTGGAGGACAAAAGCGGGCGCAGTAATGAAGTGGTGAAGCAGTATATGGCGAAACGCTGGAGTAATAAATTTCACGGTCAGCGTGATATCCAGGCGCAACTGATGTCTCATCTTGATTACGCGCTGGATCATACCGACTGGCACGCTGAACGAACAGCGGGCGACGGGGACGCGATCGCCCGCTGGACGCCTTACGACAATCCGGTGGTGGCTGCACAGAAAGAACTGAGCAAACTGCCAGTTTATCAGCGAGTCTATCAGAGCCTGAAAACGCGGGCGCTGGGTGTCCTGCCTGCTGACCTCAACCTGCGCGATCAGGTTGGCCCCACGTTTGATCAGGTGTTTGTCTCCGCAGATGACAGCCGATTGATTGTTCCACAGTTTCTTACCCGCTATGGGCTGCAAAATTATTTTGTGAAACAGCGTGATGCACTGGTGGAACTGACAGCCCTGGATTCGTGGGTGCTGAATCTGACTCACAGTGTGAAATATAGTGAAGCAGACCGCACAGAAATTCAGCGCCAGCTCACCGAACAATATATCAGTGACTACACCGCTACCTGGCGAGCAGGGATGGATGATCTCAACGTGCGTGATTATGAATCTGTCGCCCAGATGACGGGTGCGCTGGAGCAAATCATCAGTGGTGACCAGCCCCTGCAGCGGGCGCTGACAGCACTACGTGACAACACGCAGCCTGCAGTGCTTTCTGAAAAACTGGATGACAAAACCAGAGAAGGAGCGCTGGCAGAACCAGACTACCAGCTACTGACGCGTCTCGGACATGAGTTCGCCCCTGAAAATAGCACACTGGCCGAGCAGAAAAATAAAGCCAGTACGATGCAGGCAGTTTACCAACAACTGACGGAATTGCACCGTTATCTGCTGGCGATCCAGAACGCGCCAGTGCCAGGAAAATCCGCACTGAAAGCAGTACAACTGCGGCTGGACCAGAACAGCAGCGACCCGATATTTGCTACCCGTCAGATGGCAAAGACGCTGCCTGCGCCACTCAACCGTTGGGTAGGCAAGCTGGCGGATCAGGCCTGGCATGTCGTGATGGTAGAAGCTGTTCATTATATGGAAATTGACTGGCAAAGCAGCGTGGTGAAACCGTTCAACGAACAACTGGCGAATAACTATCCGTTTAATCCGCGTGCGCAACAGGATGCGTCGCTTGATGTGTTCGAACGTTTCTTTAAGCCAGACGGTGTACTGGACTCCTTTTACCAGCAAAACCTGAGACTGTTTATGGAGAACGATCTGAATCTGGAGGACGGTGACGATAGCGTGATTATCCGTGAGGATATCCGTCAGCAACTGGAAACGGCGCAGAAAATTCGTGACATATTCTTCAGCAAACAAAATGGCCTGGGAACATCGTTTGCGGTAGAAACAGTATCGCTTTCCGGCAACAAACGCCGCAGTGTACTGAATCTTGACGGCCAGTTAATCGATTACAGCCAGGGCCGCAACTACACCGCCCATCTGGTATGGCCGAACAATATGCGCGAGGGTAACGAGAGCAAACTGACACTGATCGGCAACAGCGCACCGCGCAGCATCAGCTTCAATGGGCCGTGGGCACAGTTCCGTCTGTTTAATGCAGGGCAACTGACCGGTGTACAGGATGGCAACTTTACCGTGCGCTTTAATGTGAATGGTGGCGCAATGATTTACAGAGTGCATACCGATACACAGGATAATCCATTTGCTGGCGGGCTGTTCAGCCAGTTCCGGCTACCGGATACGTTGTACTGAGGAGGCAGTAATGAATAATGATGCCACGCAGACTATTGTTACCGGCAGCGACCCACGTAACCTGCCGGAGTTCAGCGCCATCCGTGAGGAAATCAATAAGGCCAGTCACCCGTCGCAACCGGAGCTGAACTGGAAGCTGGTGGAATCACTGACACTGGCGATTTTTAAAACTAACGGGGTGGACTTGCACACCGCAACATACTACACGCTGGCGCGTACCCGCCTCCAGGGGCTTGCGGGCTTCTGCGAAGGTACAGAATTGCTGGCGGCGATGGTGACCCACGAGTGGGATAACTTCTGGCCGAAGGACGGTCCTGCACGTACCGAAATGCTGGACTGGTTCAACACCCGAAACGGGAATATCCTGCGTCAGCAGATCTCCTTCGCAGAACCAGACCTGCCGCTGCTGCACCGCACTGAGCGGGCGCTGCAGCTTATCTGCGATAAACTTCAACAGGTGGAACTGAAGCGCCAGCCGCGAGTAGAGAACCTGCTCTATTTTGTGCAAAATACGCGTAAACGGCTTGAGCAGCCTCTCAAAAACAGCGCTGATATCACCACGCAGACCACCGTCAGAACACTGATCTATGCACCAGAAAGCACAGTATCCGGTACGGCAGAAGTTATACCTCCTCTGCCTGAACTGCCAGATATAAAGGTTGAGGTGCGCAGCACGGCAGACGATATTTCCCTGACCAGAGCAGTAAAACAGGGCAATACATCAAAAGGTTTTATTACAGGTATTGTCTGCTCCGCCGCTATTGCCGCCGCCCTCTGGGGGTGGCTGGTGTTTCCGATGCAACAGCAACTCACACAGGTCCGGGACACCGCACAGGGAGCGGCGACGGTCTGGCTCACGACTCCCGACCTGAACAGCTATGGACAACGTCTGCAACGCCTTGCGGATATCTCTCCATTACAGACTCTGGAAACCGGAATGCAGATGACGCGTATTGCGGACAGCCGCTGGCCAGAGAGCCTGCAACAACAACAAGCTACGGCACAGTGGAATGAGACGCTGAAAACCCGTGCGCAAAACAGCCCACATCTGCGTGGCTGGTTGCAGGCCCGCCAGGATCTACGGGCATTTGCAGACCTGGTAATGCTGAGAGAAAAAGAAGGACTGACACTTTCCTATATCAAAAATGTGGTCTGGCAAGCGGAGCGTTCGCTGGGTCAGGAGGTTCCGCTGGAGTCCTTACTGACACAGTATCAGGATGCCCGCGCACAAAATCAGAATACGAACACGCTGGAAAAAGAGATTAATGAACGGATTGACGGCCTGTTAAGCCGTTGGTTGCTGCTGAAAAATAATACCCTACCGCCAGGTCTGGCGGATAACGGTAAAGCCGGAAAATAGCCCTATTGGGGAAGGAGAAAGAATATGGCAAACCTTATTTATCTGACACTAAATGGCGAACTGCAGGGGCCGATTTCAGCGGGATGTTCTTCCCTGGCCTCTATTGGCAACAAAGCGCAGTTGGCGCATCTGGATCAGGTGCTGATTTACGAACTTTCACACGGATTAATCCGCAATCAAAACGTCAATCACCAGTCGGTGGTAATAAGAAAGCCAGTGGATAAATCCTCTCCATTGCTTAATAAGGCCATCACAGAGAATGAAATATTAACCTGTGACTTTGATTTCTACCGTACAAACCAGGCGGGTATGAATGAACTTTATTATAAACTCAAACTGATCGGTGCAACGATAAAGGACATCCGCTTATCCAGCCCTGATTCACTGAAAGAACCCGGCGGCCAACCGACCGAGACAGTGAGTTTTGCTTATAACTCTGTGTCATGGGAACACTGTCTGGCAGGAACAAGTGCATATAGTTTATGGCGTTCGCGGGTATATTGAGTAATGATGTTCACGGATAAAAACAGGTGCAAATGAGAATGCAAAAGAACCAAGCGGATGTGGATGACCTGGCCACGACATCGGAGGAACTAAGGGATACGGCGTATAGTCTGGGTTATAAATATATTCACAATTCCGATGTCAGAGGGGCGTTTCTCAAGGAAGAGGACGACTTCATTAACAATATAGAAAAAGAAGTAGGTCAATATTGCCTGTCATATGATGCAGGGATCAGAATGATGAAAAAAGAACTGGAGCATTTAAACAGGCAAAAACATGAACTGGATATGAATAAACTGCAACTCTATATAATTGCAGAGAAGGAAAAAGAAAAAAATAGCTTCACTACCATCACACTCAAAAGAGTGGGGTTTGTTAGTGGGGGAATGCAAATCTATGCCGGTGGATCTATTTGCGTCGCCTCTCTGGGACTTGCCTGTGCAGGGTTTGGCGCTCCATTAATGGCACATGGTTCAAATAACATGTATGAAAATGGTTATTATCTTTTATATCGTGAAGATGTCTCTGGATATACAAAAGATGCTTATCGGTACGTTGCAAACACTCTCGGGTACAGTAATGATGATGCAGACATTGTTTATAATGTAGCTGATTTAGGGTTGTCCGGGTATGGTTTGGGAAGGCAAGTACTAAAACCCGACACCTGGAAGTTATTCAGATATATTAAAACAGATTACACTCGCGGCTGGAAATTAATGGGTGATGCTGAATTAGGAGTAGAATTAATTGGTGATGCAAACACCGTTCTTGGAATATATTCAATAAAAAAGGAATATTGATATGTATAAGTATAGCAATGCTTTTCCTTTTGAAATTGCTTATTTGATTTTTTCCATTTCATTTACGGCAATCATTATCTATTGGAGATTGCATTTTATAAGTGACAGGCACAGGACGAAACTCTACTTTTTTTCATTATTTTTAGGTTTCATCCATTATTTTGTGGCTGATCATGGTGTATCCACCTTTTTTAAAATGTTGGGTTCATCCGCAACCTTCACCTTTGATGAAACATTTTTGAGAAACATGGCTATGGTTTTCTTTTTACTTACATGGGTTTTTATATTCAATTTGTTTGGTAAAAAATAACAGCCGTGAGTTATTTAATAAATAAAACCACTTCAATGAGGTAGTTAAACATTGATGTAGTTATCATTTTATAAAAAATTTATTCAATAAGTCCAGAATAGATATAAAAAACATCCTATTGAACCTATTTATGAATCTTTAAGCTGCATTGTTAGCCCTTATATGGGCATGACCGAATATGTTCATAAAAAATGCACATGCTGTGAACGTTCTGCGGATCAATTCGATTGCCAGGGCTACAAATTAAGGAACAGCTATCGGCAGTCACATCTGTCGGTTGTTGCCTGTACTGTTGTATATCAGCTCCGATGAGCCGGAAATTGATAGTGAACGCCGACCTGACACCTATCCGTCAAGGCCGAAACCGACTAAGACGAAGAAAGGCCTCAGGTTGTTCCCGGTATACGGCGTGCATCACTGGACGGTTGATGAGAAAAAGGGCCGGATACTGGCTGAGACTCAGGTGTACAGTCTGGCTGAAACATTTGCAACCGGGCACCATCCCCGCCCCCATTTACGGCACGGTCACTGACATAGCTTCTGGTCAGGAACAAAGGACGCCCGGGATGCATGGAAGTTTTCGTTCCAATGGCTATCGCCCCAGATTATCGGTGGCAGACGGCACTGATTACTGATAACGATTCACCAGGTCTTTAGCGATTGCTGCATACGTTTTCTGCTTAAGTTGCATGATTTGTTGCTCTGTAACCTCTGTGGCGCTGGTCTTACTTTTCCCCGACAGTGGTGGAAGTACGCTGTATTCGTAGTTTACCGGCGACCAGGTTGCCCATTCCCCCGTAGCCACATCAACCAGAGTGAAACGCACCAGATAGCGCAGTGAGGCCAAATCCGTCAGCTTTTCGTCATTATAGTCCGACCACACAGTTGTTTTTGTTACGGGATCATATCTACCGGACTGCAACATGTCCTGGTAAACGATGACAGCTTTTTGATGACCTTTTGCAGCAACAAAGCGCAATGCTTGCATCCAGTTCATATTTTCACTGGCAACGGTCTCTCCGCTTTCGTCTTTATTGCAAGAAATCGTTTTCTGCCTGTCTGGTATGCCGGAAAAGGTGGCAACAGTATAGTATTTGCTCATCTCCTGCTGCATGGCGATTTCTGGTGCGCGACTGCCGGACTGCACCAGAATGACGGACGAATTTAGCGGTACGTGAAACAGATCCCCCTCCAGCGCTGCCTGGATATCTTCTTCTGAAACCGCCAGGGTGGTTTCATTTCCAAAGATATCTTTATCAGTCAGTTGCACAGGTGCACTTTTACCAACGCCGCGTTCTCTCCATCCGCCCGTTTTCTTTGCATCAATAGAAGAATGCGGTGTACATCCAGCGAGTAGAAATAGCGATGTTGCTGTGTATAAAAATATCACCAACCTGGAATTCATATTTATCACTCCCTTTATCTGCACTCGATGACTAATTATATTTTCCCTGAAAAACACGATGAATTATATACCTATTTCGGATTCTGGCAAAAGTCATTCCGCTGCTTAACCATTCATCAACCAAACAAATTAATCGCATGCAACCAATTAACAAGCAATATAAATTATTATGATGAAATAGCATTGTTAGCATGGTTTCTTACAAAATCTCCAGATATTCTACAGTTGCAGTACAAAGCACCTACGAAATAATAAGAAAGAGAATAAATATAAATATTTCCTGCCATAGTTATCCTTCTGCAGTGCCTGAATGGGTCACTATTTTTGAAGTCGCAAATATTATTAATCAACTACCTGGGTTGAATATATCGACAGGTAATGTCTGGCAGCAGATGATTACTGGCAGGTAAAAACAGAAGGCGAAATCATTCCCCCTGCCCTCCATATTATTAACACGCCATTAATGGGACATGAATGTATTGCACTATAACAACGACTGGCTTTTTCGCTGGGTATTCTATCTTCACAGACAGGACGCTGTAATATTCATTGCGGTGTTACCGTTCAGAACAATAATTTTGTATCAGATGGTCGAAAGTATTACATCAGAATGGCGGATTGATCAAGAATTGCAATATCTACCCTCAGGTAAACACGAATATTACAGGGATAAATTAGCTAAACTATATATTAATCTGGAGTGATATAGTTATTTTCCTGTTTTATCATTTTGTCATGGCTTAACAGGATGCATAAAGACAAAAAAAACCGTAAGCACATGACAGGCTTACGGTTTCTTAACTCATACAGACGTATAAAACATCTGAAAAAAATTTGGCGGAACGGACGGGACTCGAACCCGCGACCCCCTGCGTGACAGGCAGGTATTCTAACCAACTGAACTACCGCTCCGCGTTGTTCCCCTTGGGAACGAAGCGAATATTACGGATTGCCACGCACCTCGTCAACGCTTTTTCTCGCGTTTTTAATCGTTTGCTGTAAAAATCGCCCAGGCGACGATTTTTACCTCATAAACAGACTTTCTACGCCCGCCAGAGGCAACTTCCCCCTTTCTTTTCCACCAGGTCGAGGCGCGATTCATGGGCCGCCACTTCCTCGTCAGTGGCGAAAACGACGCGTAATTTGCTGGCCTGACGCACAAGTCGCTGGATCCCCGTATTGTCCTGTCGTTGGGTTTCCCCCTCCATCGAAAACGCCATCGTCGTCTGCCCACCGGTCATCATCAGATAAACATCGGCCAGAATCTGGGCATCGAGCAATGCGCCGTGCAGCGTACGCTTGCTGTTGTCTATCTCATAACGCGAGCACAACGCATCCAGGCTGTTACGCTTGCCAGGAAACATCTTCCTCGCCAGCGCCAGGCTATCCGTGACTTTACAGAAGGTATTCGTTTTCGGGATATCACGATTGAGCTTACCGAACTCGTAGTCCATAAAGCCGATATCAAACGACGCGTTATGAATGACCAACTCCGCCCCGCGGATATAGTCGAGAAATTCATCCGCCACCTCGGCAAAGGTTGGCTTATCCAGCAGGAACTCATCCGCAATCCCGTGGACGCCAAACGCTTCCGGATCCACCAGCCGGTCTGGCTTCAGATAGACATGGAAGTTATTCCCCGTCAGACGGCGGTTTACTACCTCGACGGCACCGATCTCAATGATCTTGTGCCCTTCGTAGTGCGCGCCAATCTGGTTCATACCGGTGGTTTCGGTATCGAGGACGATCTGTCGTGTAATTGCAGTGCTCATAGCGGTCATTTATGTCAGACTTGTCGTTTTACGGTTCGATTCAATTACAGGAAGTCTACCAGAGATGCTTAAACAGGTAGAAATTTTCACCGATGGTTCGTGCCTGGGCAATCCAGGTCCGGGTGGTTACGGTGCAATTTTACGCTATCGCGGGCGCGAGAAAACCTTTAGTGAAGGCTATAACCTCACAACCAATAATCGCATGGAACTGATGGCGGCGATAGTCGCCCTGGAAGCCCTGAAAGAACAGTGCGAAGTCATTTTGAGCACCGACAGCCAGTATGTGCGCCAGGGAATCACCCAATGGATCCACAACTGGAAAAAACGCGGCTGGAAAACCGCCGACAAAAAACCGGTAAAAAATGTCGATCTCTGGAAGCGTCTTGATACCGCACTCGGGCAGCATCAGATCAAATGGGAGTGGGTAAAAGGGCATGCCGGTCATCCGGAAAACGAGCGTTGCGATGAGCTTGCCCGTGCAGCCGCAATGAGCCCCACTCAGGAAGACGTTGGCTATCAGCCCGAAGCCTAAACGTCCGGCTTACGATACTGCCTGGTCGCACCGACGGCCTGAGGTATCCGCGCTTTCGCTTTGTTCTGTTTCATTGGATTGAGCGTAAGTGGAATCGTTCTCTTGCGCGCCACAATCACCTGCATACAGCCCAGTGCAGGAAGGTGCGCACTTAGCATCGTTCCCCCCTGCTTTTTCCATGGCAACACGTGAAACCGACTGTAGTGCAGCACCTCAAAATTCAGCAGCGACAGCCAGTCCAGTTGGCGCATCAGTGTAAACATACGACTATTATAAGGCGAAGATTTACGCAATACCGGCACCAGTTTGCGTAGTCCCATCAGACTTACCGGGTTGAATCCGCTCAGCACCAGCCAGCCATCATCAATGAGTACCCGATCGGCTTCACGCAGTAAGCGGTGGGGATCGGCGCACCAGGGTAGCGTGTGCGCCAGCAGACAGACATCGACAGATTTGTCGGCAAAAGGCAGATGAAGCGGATCGGCCTGTACCTGGACCGGTGAACCTTTGGCAGAAACATTAACCTGATGCGAAACCGCACAGGATTCGGAATTGATTTCTGCACTTAAATTGCCCACCTTAAGCAGGTGAAAACCATACATTTTTGCAAACCACGGGTTTAGCTGTTTTTCCAGCGCCTCACGATAGTACTCTCCCCAGGGCAAATCGCCCCAGCGATCGGGTGCTACGAGTGTTTGAGGGTTCCTTGCCGGTTTCATCACAACCATCCGTTATGCATAGACATAGATAGAGAGGTATTTTATGAATCTTAACAGTATTCCGGCGTTTCAGGACAATTACATCTGGGTTCTGAGTAATGATGAAGGACGTTGCCTGATTGTGGACCCAGGTGACGCCGCACCGGTGTTAAAAGCCATTGCTGAAAATCAGTGGCAGCCGGAGGCCATTTTACTCACCCACCATCATCACGACCATGTCGGCGGCGTGAAAGAACTGATACAGAACTTTCCTGAGCTAGTGGTTTACGGACCGGCAGAGACACAAGATAAGGGGGTCACTCATGTAGTCGAAGATGGCGATTCCGCCCTCATTTTGGGGCATGAATTTAGTATATTTGCTACTCCCGGTCACACTTTAGGACATATCTGTTACTTTAGTCATCCTTATCTTTTTTGCGGTGACACGCTGTTCTCTGGTGGTTGTGGACGCCTGTTCGAAGGTACTGCAAGCCAGATGTATCAATCTCTTAAAAGAATATCCGCACTTCCAGACGATACACTTATTTGTTGTGCTCATGAGTATACTTTAGCAAATCTAACGTTTGCACTGAGTATCCTACCGCACGATTCGTTCATAAATGATTATTATCGTAAAGTTAATGAGTTACGGGTAAAAAAACAAATGACACTACCCGTTATTCTGAAAAATGAGCGGCAAAATAATATTTTTTTAAGAACAGAAGACATTGATTTAATTAATGAAATTAACAAAGAAACAATATTGCAACACCCTGAAGAGCGATTTGCCTGGTTAAGGTCAAAGAAAGACAGCTTCTGATAATTCCTGGTTGCCTTTTCAAAACTTCGCCGTTATGATCGGTCGTCTTTTAAGCAACTATTGACACACACATGAAGGCAAAAGCGATCTTACTCGCCTCTGTCCTGCTCGTGGGTTGCCAGTCGTCTCAAAACGCTGGCAATGTCCAACAGCACGCACAGAGCCTTTCTGCAGCTGGTCAAGGGGAAGCAGGAAAGTTTACGAGTCAGGCACGATGGATGGACGATGGGACGTCCCTCGCGCCGGATCAAGACTTGTGGGCTTTCATTGGCGACGAGCTAAAGATGGGAATTCCGGAAAATGACCGGATTCGCGAACAAAAACAGAAATATTTACGCAATAAGAGCTATCTCCACGATGTAACCTTACGGGCAGAGCCGTATATGTACTGGATAGCCGGGCAAGTTAAGAAACGTAACATGCCGATGGAACTGGTACTACTACCCATAGTGGAGAGCGCTTTTGATCCTCACGCGACGTCTGGCGCCAATGCCGCAGGCATCTGGCAGATCATTCCGAGCACGGGGCGCAATTATGGTTTAAAACAGACCCGCAGTTATGACGCGCGTCGTGATGTTGTGGCTTCCACAACCGCAGCGCTCGACATGATGCAGCGTCTGAACAAAATGTTTGACGGTGACTGGCTGCTGACCGTTGCGGCTTATAATAGCGGCGAAGGTCGGGTCATGAAGGCGATCAAAACGAACAAAGCGCGTGGGAAATCCACCGATTTCTGGTCGTTGCCATTGCCTCAGGAAACGAAGCTGTACGTGCCAAAAATGCTGGCTCTGAGTGATATTCTCAAGAACAGTAAACGTTATGGCGTACGTCTGCCAACCACAGACGAAAGCCGTGCACTGGCGCGTGTTCGTTTAAGCAGTCCGGTTGAAATGGCGCAGGTTGCCGATATGGCGGGTATTCCCGTCAGCAAGCTGAAGACATTCAATGCTGGTGTGAAAGGCTCCACGCTGGGCGCAAGCGGCCCGCAATACGTGATGGTACCAAAGAAGCATGCGGAGAAGCTGCGTGAATCTCTGGCATCTGGCGAAATTGCAGCGGTACAGTCCACGCTGGTGGCAGATAACACCCCGCTGAATAGCCGTAGCTATACCGTTCGCTCTGGCGATACGCTTTCCGGCATTGCTTCACGTCTCGGCGTGAGCACGAAGGATTTGCAACAGTGGAATAGACTGCGCGGTTCAACGCTGAAAGTAGGTCAAAGTCTGACTGTGGGTGCTGGTAACAGTGCACAACAGTTGGCTAAAAACAGCGACAGCATTACCTATCGTGTACGTAAGGGCGATTCGCTTTCAAGCATTGCCAAACGTCACGGCGTTAACATCAAAGATGTCATGCGCTGGAACAACGATACGGACAATCTGAAGCCCGGCGATCAACTGACGTTGTTTGTGAAAAACAACAACACGCCTGACTCCTGATAGCTCGCAATATTAAAAGGCACCGATTCCCCCGGTGCCTTTTTTATTTATGCCGCTTTATGTGCTTCTGCCATGATGGTATCGCTGGTAAACGATCCCTCGTCCTGTAAGGCGAAGTAGTTTTTCACCTCTGCAGAGGCGCTCACCTGATAAAGACGAATGGCATCCACCAGTTCAGCAGGCGTACGCATTCTCGCCACCCATGAACTGAACTCCAGCGGCAAACGATCGGTTATCAACGAATCGACAATCAGGTTTGCGTCATTCATCAGCGCCAGCCACTCGCCGCTGGAATAGTTGCGAACGTGCGAGGTATCGCGCAATGCTTCAACCGTCTGTAACCAGACATCGCGAACCGGATGTCCTGGTGACATCACATCCATAATAATCAGCACTCCGCCCGGTTTTAATACCCGATGGACTTCACGCAGCGCTCTGCCGACATCGTGCCAGTGATGCGCCGAGTAGCGGCTGATGACGACATCAAAGACGCCATCCTCAAACGGCAGGCTTTCAGCATAACCCTGCTTTGTGGTGATGTTGGTCAATCCCTTCTCTTTTGCCGCCTGCGCAACAACCTCAAGCATCTGCGAAGATAAATCGTAAGCCACCACCTGTTTCACATTCTGAGCGGCGATAAAGCTGGCATGCCCGGCGCCACAGCCCATGTCCAGCACACAGGCCTGTGGGAAAGCAGACAGGCGCTCAGCCAGTCGCTGTAAGTCACGACCAGATGCATGCACGGTACTGGTTAAATAGGCGTTAGCCTGAGAGCCAAACTGCTTTTCGACGTTGTCGTGGTGGGAGTGTGTTGTCATTATGCTGTCCTTTGGTTGTTTGCAAGATAAAGGGCAGCACCACTACAGGTCTGCCCCAACGGCAGACCTGACACACCTTACTGCACAGGTTTGCCGGGACTGAATTCAACGAGTAGCGGATTGTGATCGGATGCACGCGTGACCAGTACAGAAGCCTCGCTAACGTTCAGACCACGATAAAAGACAAAATCCAGAGGACGACCAAACGCACGACGGCGCTGATCGTCAGTAAAACGCACCTGGCGCAGCGACATTTCGCGCGCGAAGCGATACAGCGCATTCATACGGCGTCGGCTCCAGGCATTAAAATCTCCGGCCATAATCACTGGCCCACTGTGATGCGCAATCTGGTCACCGATGGGAAGTAACTGCTTACTATACACATCGACCCCCAGGCTAAAGTTAACCGCATGGATATTAACGACCATCAACAGCCGCGTATCTGGTAATGGATAAACGGTGACCAGTGCCGATTTCGCCAGTCGCAGGATAGGCTCACGCTCGCGAAGCGGGCAACAGTATACAGGGTGGGCAGATGAGAGCGTCATCACCCCTGAAGGATGCTGAGGCAGCACAAATGCCGGCACCTGATCGGCCGCCAGGTAATTCGCCGTCGCAAACCTCACCAGTTCCGGCGTCGTCTGTGCTTCCTGTAACAACACCAGATGCGCATCTTTACCAAAATTTTTCAGCACCGAAAGCCATTCCGCTCGCTGCTGCTTAAAGATATTCCACACCAGGATACGGATCCGATCCTCACTGCTTAACGGCGCCCCGGCGGGTAATGCCTGGCCGATGCTCGAAAATGACCCGGGCGGCAAAATCCGCTCAGCGGGTTGTCCGGCAACATAGCGCATGGCATAGGTGTTTTTTCGCACTTTTGACTTTCAAACCTCTGTAACGTCAACCAGCCCGGTGCCGGACTGGTTCTTCTGTTATAGGGATTTTAGCTCACACTTTCAACGACCAATTGCAGATTGTTTTGTAAGCACGCGCTTACATCAGGTACTTAGCCCAACACCGCAACGCGAGCGGGTTTATCCAGCCGGCCACTAACGCCCATTAACAGGAAGGCGCCCAGAACAATCACCGCCCCAATCCACGGCGTTTGCGCCAGACCCAAATGCTCTACCGTCTGTCCTCCGACTACGGAACCAATGGCAATCCCAATGTTAAAGGCCGCGATATTAAGTCCGGATGCCACATCCACCGCGTTCGGCGTAAATTGCTCGGCTTTTTGCACCACATAGACCTGCAGACCCGGTACATTACCGAAGGCAAAGACCCCCATCACCAGAACCGTTGCCAGCGCGGCATACTGCATGGAGGCAGTAAACTGAAAGACGATCAGCAGGACAAACAGTGCGGCGAAAATGAATTTCAGTGCCGGCACCGCGCCATGTTTATCCGCCAGTTTTCCTCCCCAGATGTTGCCTACCGCCACCGATACGCCATAGCCTAATAAGATCCAACTCACCGCAGCTGGTGAGAAACCGGCCAGATTTTGCATTATCGGTGCCAGAAAGGTAAACGCAGTAAAGACGCCGCCGTAGCCCAGAGCCGTGATCGCATAGATGATCAGCAAACGTGGGTGCGTTAAGACGCTCACCTGATCGCGCAGCGTCTCCGCAGCGCGCCCCGGGATGTTCGCCGGAATGAGCCACTGACTGCCGATCAACGCAATAACGCCTAATCCTGAAACGGCAAGGAAGGTTTCGCGCCAGCCAAAATGCTGACCGATGAATGTCCCCAGAGGGACCCCGGTCACCAGAGCTACCGTCAAACCACCAAACATAATAGCGATGGCAGAAGCGGCTTTTTCTTTTGCCACCAGACTGGTGGCAATGGTAGAACCAATCGAGAAAAACACACCATGAGCCAGGCCGGTAAGCAAACGGGCCGCTACCAACGTCATATAGCCAGGAGCCTGCCACGCCAGCAAATTTCCCGCCGTGAACAGGACCATCAGTGCAATCAGCAGTTGTTTACGCGGCAGACGTCCGGTCAATGCCGTCAGTACCGGCGCCCCAATCGCCACACCCAGAGCGTAGATGGAAACCAGCATCCCCGCGGAAGGCAGAGAGATGGCCAACTGTTCGGCAATTGTTGGCACCAGACCCACAATCACAAATTCGGTTGTGCCAATAGCAAAGGCACTTATTGTCAGTGCAAATAACGCAAGAGGCATAAATCACTCCATATCATCAGTATTCGGATGACACGCAGTATGCCTGGATGGTTTAATAACAAAAATATCCAAAATCTCAATACAATTTTGCTTCGGGTGCAAAAATGAAAGCAACTTCAGAAGAACTCGCCATTTTTGTTTCAGTGGTTGAAAGTGGAAGTTTCAGCCGGGCGGCAGAGCAGTTAGGTCAGGCAAACTCAGCGGTAAGCCGGGCGGTCAAAAAGCTGGAAATGAAGCTCGGCGTAAGTTTGCTCAACCGTACGACCCGGCAGCTAAGTCTGACAGAAGAAGGCGAACGTTATTTTCGCCGCGTCCAGTCTTTGTTACAGGAGATGGCGGCTGCGGAGACGGAAATCATGGAGACACGCAATACCCCACGCGGTATGCTGCGTATCGATGCCGCCACGCCGGTGATGTTGCACTTTCTGATGCCGTTGATAAAACCTTTTCGCGAACGTTATCCAGAAATTACTCTTTCTCTTGTCTCCTCTGAAACCTTCATCAATCTCATCGAGAGGAAAGTAGATGTTGCAATCCGGGCCGGCACACTGACGGATTCCAGCCTGCGCGCCCGACCGCTCTTTAACAGCTATCGGAAGATTATCGCTTCGCCAGACTACCTTGATCGTTTTGGTAGGCCTGAAACGGTAGAAGAGTTAAAGGAGCACCTGTGCCTGGGCTTCACTGAACCCGTATCTCTCAACACCTGGCCCGTCGCCTGCAATGATGGCCAACTTCACGAGATTGCATGTGGAATTTCATCAAACAGCGGCGAAACGCTTAAACAGCTATGCCTCAGTGGAAACGGCATTGCCTGCCTGTCAGACTACATGATTGATCGGGAAATCGCTCGGGGTGATCTGGTGGAGCTGATGGCAGATAAACGTCTGCCCGTGGAGATGCCGTTCAGCGCAGTCTATTACAGCGATCGTGCCGTGAGCACACGTATCCGGGCATTTATCGACTTTCTGAGTGAACATATAAAAACAGCTCCCGGAGGAGCTGTGAAAGAGGGTTAAAGGCATTCAGGGGGTCAACGCATTAATCCCACAGTGGTGCCAGACCTTCCGGGCTAACCAGGCGATCGTTGCAATCCAGAGCAGCGATCGCTTTTTTATCTTCGGCATCTAACGTCAGATCCAACGCCAGCAGGTTGCTCGCCAGGTTTTCACGCTTAGTGGAAGAGGGAATGACTGAGTAACCTTCGCCCATCGCCCATGCCAGGATCACCTGAGCGGCGGTGGCATTGTGTTTCGCCGCGATGCGGGCAATCACTTCATCTTTCAATGCCTTACCATATGCCAGCGTCATGTAAGATGTAATGTGGATACCGTGCTCTTTCGCCCAGTCAACCACTTTACCGTTTTGCAAGTAAGGAGACAGCTCGATCTGGTTAGTCGCGATATTTTCCGCGCCCACCGCCGCAATGGCTTTTTCCATCAACGGGATAGTGAAGTTAGAGATACCGATTTCACGCGTCAGCCCCTGCTTTTTCGCTTCCAGCAGCGCCTGCATGAATTCCTCAACCGATACGGCATCGTTTGGTGATGGCCAGTGGATCAGCGTGAGATCTACATACTCAGTACGCAGCTTTTTCAGGCTCTCTCTCAAGCTTGGGATCAGTTTGTCCTTGCTCAGATTCTCAATCCAGATCTTGGTCGTAATATACAGCTCACTGCGTGGAACGCCGCTTTCAGCAATAGCCTGACCGACTGCAGTTTCATTATCATAGATTTGTGCAGTATCGACAGCGCGGTAACCGAGCTCCAGGGCTGTTTTTACGGATGCAATAACCACATCGTCCTTAAGACGGAAGGTACCTAAACCAAATGCTGGGATTGTCATAATAATTCCTCTTTTATTCATCATGTTCGTTAACTGAGAGGATTATGACGTTTTACGCTGTGCGGAAAAAGAACAGATAAAGCAGAGGATTTTTGCGTTTTTAGCAATAATTGAATTTCGGGCAAAGAAAAAGCCCTGAGTATGAACTCAGGGCTCTTAATAAGTGGCGGAACGGACGGGACTCGAACCCGCGACCCCCTGCGTGACAGGCAGGTATT